>LNFM01000139.1_pt1 | contig 221282 bp, 222 predicted proteins | sample 596031 | NCBI WGS metagenome assembly LNFM01 (sample SAMN04254537, study PRJNA301005) | activated carbon metagenome | isolation source: dual media filters at the Ann Arbor, Michigan drinking water treatment plant | place: USA: Ann Arbor | reverse complement strand
TCGGTGAAGAGGGAAAGCCAAATCTTATCCGACCAGAAAAACATCAGGCATCAGATGCGACACCATGATTCACAACAGATGTTTCTGAACCATGTTTTGACCGCTTCCAAGGCGGAGTACGTCGCGAGGTCGGCTCGTGAATGAGTCGGAGGTTTTTCGTGCATCCCCAATTCAGTATAGGCCGTAACATGGTCGAAGTCCTCTCGGTATACAAGTCTGGTTGATTGTCAGGGGCAGGAGAATGCACGCAGAGCTAAGACAAGCCTACGACAGGGAGATGCATGCAGCAGCAGAGCACTAATCTGGTACTAACCTCGACCTCCTACCACAAGAACGCAGACGTTGAACGGCCGCTTCTCAATTCGGAGATCGACCGGTTTGGGTCGGTAGAGGCTATTCTGACATACCTCAAGTCCCATTGATCCGTCCCGTGCTTAGCAGTCCCCTCACCCATTCGGTGTAGCTGTAAATTCAATCTTCTGGGCGATAGCGAAGGAACCTTCCGCTTATTAACATGTAGCAAACATAGAGGACGGTCCAAACACTCTTCTACAGAAAATAGGACGTTACAAACAAGGAGGTGCTCTATGAGTGATCTACACTTAAAAGACATAAAGGACGACTTAACACATGAGCCACCATGGGTGTATTTGTATGCCGTGCTGTTAATTGGGATCATTGCATTTGCGCTCCTGTCCGCCGGTTTCATGGGATGAGCAGTTATCCGCAAATTGCCGCCAGGACAGGAAGATTGGCCGGAGCCGTGTCCAAACGGCTTCGGTACCGGTCTTTCCTTGTCAATTCACAAAGGACCGATGCCCTTCTCGCGGTAAAGTAAGGAGGGACGACTTCGGACACACCATCTGCTTTGACAGCCGCCGCCATTGGTGGATGTCTATTCTCACGTCAATCACACCCCACGAGCAGACTACGCCCAGAACGCGTCCCAAGCGTGGAGGTCGTAATAATGCTCCCGAGCCTCAATGACCAGGCCGTTCTTGAATTGGAAGACAATGCAGCAATCAACCTCCAGGCGCTTCCCGTTCCGTTCGGCGCTGTTGTGATGAACACCCACCACCACGCCGTCGTCATCCTTGAGCACATGCAGCAACTTCGCCTTGAAAGTCCCGCCCGTCAGGCTCCCATACCGACTGAATTGGGCGAAGACCGACTCGCGTCCCTTGTGGTCGCCGGCGATGGGGTTTTGGCCCGGCGTATGCCACGTGGCATGCTCATCAAACAGAGTCGTGAGTGTTTTCATGTCAGCCGCGTTGAAGGCCGCATAACCGCGCCGTACGATTTCTGCATTCTTTTCTGCTTGATTCATATTGTTGTTCTCCTGGGCTCAGGGTGAAAGTTCAATACGTGTGAAGTTATTGGGTCGGCATCATCAAGTGGGCGTGCAGCAACGCCTAACTAAGTTTAGATCGATCCGCATAAGAACCAGATCTGCCAGCTTCTGTCTGTCTAATACGCCGCTGCCGCTCGCGAACAATACGCCATAGCTGCTGCCGTTTCAATGAGTTGCGACTGGGCAACCATGTGTCACGGATTCTTATGCGGATCGGCATAGCCCCCCCTTTTTGAGCAGGCCCACATCCCTATCTCGCTGCACACGCCTGCCAGTCTCCCTGAAACGTGCCTGGGTCGTACAAGACGGAACTGGCCTCTCATCGATCAGATGGGAATCGTTTTTCGTACGCACTGTATCGATTCTTGAGCTGGCGCGTGAGCGGATAGCGCAACAACTCGCCGAGCAGGCAATGGAGTTACCACCTCCACCAAGGGAGGAAGTCATCTGAGCCGCTTGCTGGAGCGGCTCAGCAATCGTCAAAGGGCGATCTGGGGAAGTGTCGCCGGTAGGCGGCGACTCACAGATCTCACCAGAAGGGGGGTAGAGCCCACTCTAAATGCGGGATTGGATCTCGTGAAGATTAGGGCAGGATGGAAGTCTGACGCACTGGCTCATTGGTCAATATCTATTATTCTCTCGCACGGAAAGGAGGCGATGATGTTCACATTCGTGCAATTCCAAGAGGGTCATAGGCTTCACAATGGGTACAAAGGTGCTCTCGCACTCGGCGCGTTGCTGTGGCTGATCCTGTCGCTGAGTGGCTGCTCCACAGCTCGCAAGGAATACGTTGTGGATTATACCCGCGGTAACGATATGACGGCGCAGGGCTCACGCGAGCGTCCGTGCCAGACTGAGGTACACTGCCGGACCCTTGCTGAGCGTGACGGGATGCGCTCGTATTGGATGGTCTATCAGTGAGGGCGACAATGGCTTGAGCGTTCAGGAGAATCGCTGATGGCCGCTCTGTCCGGGAGCAGTCCGGTACTACCGGAACAGGTTGATAGCTGACTCTGACCGGAAGATTGAATCTGAACGACTACGCCTCTTTCATCTTTCTTCCAGCATGGCCTTTTCGCGTTGCTTCACGTATCGTACGCGGCGATGTTTCGCCTGAATCGGCACGACCTTCGTTTCCCCACGGTTGATCGAGCATCCCCAGAAGGGTTACTCGCCGTAGGAGGCGACCTCTGTCCGGAACGGTTACTCGAGGCCTACCGTCACGGGATCTTCCCTTGGTACAACGATGACCAACCCATTCTCTGGTGGTCGCCCGATCCTCGCGCCGTATTGTTCCCCGACAAACTCCATGTCTCACGCAGTCTCAAGCGAACCCTTCGTTCAAACGTGTTTGCCCTCACGCTTGACACTTGTTTCCGAGAGATCATGACACAATGCGCGGGACCGCGCCCGCAGTATCCCGAGGGAGGCACCTGGATTACAGGTGATATGCTGGACGCCTATACCCGCTTGTACGAACTCGGCCATGCCCATTCGGTCGAGACATGGCAGGATGATCGCTTGGTCGGAGGACTGTATGGCGTGGCGATTGGAGGTGCCTTCTTTGCCGAATCGATGTTTACGCGAGTCGATGACGCATCCAAGGTGGCGCTTGTGAAGCTCGTCAAGCAGCTTCAGGCCTGGAACTTTCGCCTCATCGATTGCCAACAGTTCTCTCCGCATGTCAGCCGGTTCGGCGCGGAAGAGATTCCACGATCAACCTTCATCACACATCTACACCAGGCACTTACCCTTCCCGGCCGACGGGGACGATGGGCATTCGAAACAGTGTGAGCCTCTGAAAAAACTAGCTGGCCTGCCTTCACCTACGGGAGCGACTGCATTTGACAGATTTTTCCCCCGTCGCTTATGATCTTGTCTTCATGTACGAAGAGGAGGCCACATGAGCTTTGTCATCACACCGAAAGAATTGAAGTCGAGACTCGATAAAGGAGATAAGCTGGTGCTGTTGGATGTACGGGAGCCTTGGGAGAATCAGCTCGCCAAGCTGGACAATTCTCTCCTCATTCCACTTGGCACCTTACCCAACTCACTGTCCCAGTTGGACAAAAACACCGAAATTATCGCCTACTGCCATCACGGGATGCGAAGCGGAGATGCCACAGGCTTTCTCCTCCAGCAGGGATTCTCGAACGTGAAGAATTTAATCGGTGGCATCGATGCCTGGTCAATCCAGGTTGATGGGAGCGTCCCTCGATACTGATCGGATAAGCTCTTGAAGACAGTGGCAGTCGCGAGTGGGCAGGTTCGTCTGAGGACGTACCAGTTGGTGCGTGGTTCGTCCTGCGCGTCAGCCTGTAGGCCGGTAGGCTAGCGACTCTTCCCTTGGAAAAATTCTACCGTCTGCTTCAGCCCCTCCGCGAGGTCCACCTTGACCTCCCACCCAAGCTCTTGTTTGATCCTTGATGGGTCAACCACGCTGCGAATCTGCTCGCCGGCTTTGGCTGGGCCATGCACTTCCTTGACGCTCGAAGCAGTCAGCCCGGCGAGCATCCGGAACAATTCATTGACGGAGGTCTCAGCCCCGGTTCCGACGTTATACACTCCATGTGCATCCTGCCCCATGGCGGCCAGATTCGCTTCGGCCACGTCGTCAACAAATACGAAATCTCGCGTTTGACGACCGTTTCCATGAATAATGGGCTGCTCGTTGTTCAACATCTTTTGAATGAAGATGGCAATGACTCCGGCTTCTCCATCGGGATCCTGCCTCGGCCCATAGACGTTGGCATACCGGAGGCTGACGACCGGAATCCCGCTCACCCGTTGGAAATAGGACAAGTAATGTTCCCCGCACAGTTTACTGATGCCATAGGGTGAGAGTGGGTTGGTGGCATGAGATTCAGCCGCCGGAAACGTCGCCTGTTCACCATAGATGGCTCCACCGGATGAGGAGAACACGACCTTACGGCACCCATACCGAACCGCTTGCTGCAACACGTTCATGGTTCCCAAGACATTGATCTGCGCATCGAACACCGGATCGGCTATCGAACGAGGGACATTGATCTGAGCCGCAAGGTGGAGGACAATATTGGGCCGTTCATTGCGAAACACCCGTTCAAGACGCCAGCTGGTAATGTCGGTCTTGTAGAGACTCGCCGCACGATTAACATTCTTCCGCTTGCCAGTGGCCAGATTGTCGACGATGACAACTTGATGCCCCTCTTCAACGAGTCGGTCCACTACATGAGACCCGATAAACCCTGCGCCGCCCGTTACGAGTACTTTCATTGGCCCTCCTGAATGAACGCTCAGCAGTTACGACAGACCTTACATACCATGAAACGGGGTGTCGTACTCAAAGATTGCTAATATTTCCTGGTTGCCTTTTTTCCCTTTGATCGGAGACGCGACGGTCCCCATGGTCTTCAGCCCCTTATCCGCCGCAAATTGGACGATCCTCTGAACAGCTTCCGCTCGCTGTGCGTCATCACGCACGACGCCGCCCCGACCAACTTGGCCCTTGCCGACTTCAAACTGCGGTTTGATCAAGGCAATGACGCGGGCTGGAGCACGGAGAAACGGCAGGATGGGCGGAAGCACCTTCGTCAATGAAATAAACGATACATCGATGACAACCAAATCAACCGGATCCGGGATGGCGGAAGGAGGTAGATAGCGAATGTTGGTTCGTTCACTCAGCACGACGCGTGGGTCTTGTCGGAGCCGCCAATCGAATTGACCGTAACCCACGTCAACCGCGTAGACCTTCGCCGCCCCTCGTTTGAGCAAACAGTCGGTGAACCCTCCAGTCGAGCACCCCACATCGAGACAAACCAGTCCTTGGGGGGCGATCGAATAGGAGTCCAGCGCGGCCTCCAGTTTTTCGCCCCCTCGGCTGACGAACGGCTGGGTCTCCCCGATCATCTCAATGACCGCATCGACGGGAATCACTCTGGAGGGTTTGTCGACGATCGCTCCGTTACTTCGGACCTTTCCCGCGAGAATCATCCGGACCGCGGCGTCTCGACTCTGCACCAATCCCCGAGCCGCCAGCACATGGTCACAACGATCCCTATCGCGTCGTCTGTTCATACCCATGAGAATCGCAACGGGGGAAAGACCAGAAAAGAGATGATACGCAGAAGAGCAACCTGTTATGAATCTTCAGCGGAACCCTGGACATCAATGTCATCGGAGGTGAAGGCGCGTAGTTGTTTTTTCCCATTCTTATCCTGGACGAGCACCTCGACTTTTCGTTCAGCGTCCTCCAATACCTTTAAACAATTCCTCGATAGCCGAATGCCCTCCTCGAAAATCTTCAACGATTCATCCAAGGGCAGATCTCCATTCTCTAATTCACCCACAATGGCTTCCAATCTGGCCATCGCTTGTTCGAACTTCACCCCAGCCACAACCATTCTCCTTTCACGCCAACCCGCAGCCCATTATAACGAAGTCCCAGCCGGCTTTTAAACTGACGGATCCAACCTGACCTCCTCCACCGTACATCGGATCTGACCCCTGGCCAAACGTGCCAGGATCTCCTCCCCGACGGACACCTGTCCAGCATCGTGAATGATCTGGCCACCAGGCATCGTCTCGAGAATCCCGTATCCCCGATCCAGAACCGCGAGTGGGCTCAGCCCCTTCAATCGGCCCAGATACGCATGGGTGTGCTGGGTCTTCCGTTTGAGGCTATGGTTCATGGCAGCGATCACACGCGATCGCAACTGTGGAACGATCAGCAAATCCCGACGCACATGGAGCACCGGACTCTTCGATCGTAGAGCTTGCGCCCATGTTTGCGCATTCACCATCGCGTGTTTGAGATGGGCGCGGACTGCTTCTCGCATGCCTGCCACTAGGCCATCCACCCGCTGAGCTTCTTTGAGAATTCCAAACCGGATGTTGCCCATATGGGCAAGCAGAAGATCAAGTCGCTGATGCTGTTCCATGCATTGTGAGGTCATGGCTTGCTGACAGCGGGCAGTGAACATGCCCAGCCGCTCAACGATCTCCGTTAACACCGGGGCAACCATTTCGGCAGCAGCGGACGGAGTTGCAGCTCGTACGTCCGCCGCAAAGTCGGCCAGTGTCACATCTGTCTCATGCCCAACGGCAGATACAATGGGGACCCGTGACGCAGCGATCGCTCGCACGACAGTTTCTTCGTTGAAACTCCACAGATCTTCCAACGAACCGCCGCCCCGCCCAACGATGATGACGTCGACAACTCCGAGCCCGTTCAATGCCTGAATGGCGGCTGCAATCTGTTCGGCCGATCCAGCCCCCTGCACCGGTACGGGCGCGATGATGATACTCAAGATAGGACAGCGACGGTGCAACACAGTGATCAGATCTCGAACAGCCGCCCCGGTCGGCGAGGTCACGATTCCGACTGTCCGAGGGAATGCGGGTAGCGATTGTTTGCCCTCCACATCGAAGAGTCCTTCGGCCTCGAGGCGGCGCTTGAGTTGCTCAAATGCCAACTGGAGAGCGCCTCGCCCCTTGGGTTCGAGATGATCAAGTATGATCTGGTACTCTCCACGAGGCTCGTAGACGGAGAGTCGCCCTTTTACGACGACTTGCAGCCCCTCCTCCAGGCCGAACCGCAACCGAACGGCCGCCGAACGGAAGATCACCGCCCGAATCTGACTCGTCTGGTCTTTGAGGGTGCAGTAGAGATGCCCGGACCCTGGTGCGCGCAGGTTCGAAATTTCCCCTTCAAGCCACACTTCGGCAAAGTCCGTTTCGAGGGAAGCCCGAACCATGGCAGTCAGTTCCGAGACGGTGAGGACTTGTCTCGATGTCAACTCGGACGCAAAAAGGGGCGGGCGAGAGTACGTAGTCGTGAGTCCTCTCCTTTGAAGCTCGCCGGCAAGCTGTTCACAAAGTCTGTCCAGCAAGGCCGCAGCAAGCAATAGACTGAAGCGTACGCTGTTTTCACCCGCCCACCCATTGCCTGTGTGAACAGGCGTTTGCCCAGGTGGTACGCTGCGGCCTTGAGCGGTGCGAAAACGCCGGCGACGGACTTTTTCAGCAGCCTGCTAGTCGATGCTGCGAATGCGTTCAAACGTGATCACCTTGCCCAGGCGGGGATCGAGCTCAAGCAGAACCGCACAAAATACGGACGGTCCTGATGCGACTTCAAACCGCCTCGGCATCGCAGTCAAAAACTTTTCGATCGCTAATTCTTTCTTGACTCCGATCACCGAATGGAGCGGTCCCGTCATGCCGATATCCGTGATGTACGCCGTGCCCTTCGGCAGGATTTGTTCATCGGCAGTCTGCACGTGCGTATGCGTCCCGACGACAGCGACCACCTCTCCATCCAGGAAATGCCCCATGGCCATCTTTTCAGACGTGGCTTCCGCATGCATCTCGACGATGATCGCGGACGTCTCGCGCTTCAACCGTGACAACTCACGTTTAGCCGTCTGAAACGGGCAATCGATCGTCGGCATATACACCCGACCCATCAACTGTAAGATGGCCAGCCGCTCACCGCCTGCAGTCTCGATGACGACACTCCCATTTCCAGGAACGCCCGCCGGATAATTCGCCGGCCGCAACAAGCGGGGCTCACGAGCAAAGTAATCGATCGCCTCTTTCTTATCCCAGGCATGATTTCCGGTGGTGATCACCGAGATGCCGGTGTCGAACAATTCCTCGGCCAACTCCGGCGTCACCCCGAAGCCTCCTGCCAGATTTTCACCATTGGCGATGACCGCATCGATACGATGCTGCGCAACCAGCCGAGGCACGGCCCGAGCGACAGCCCGACGGCCCGGCTCCCCCATGATATCCCCGAGACAGAGGACCTTCATTTGGCGTAATCCACGTAGCGGCTTTCTCGAATGACGGTGACCTTGATCTGTCCCGGATAGGTCAACTCCTGCTCGATCTTCTTCGCCAGTTCACGAGACAACTGAAACGACTCGGCATCGGTGATATCCTCCTGTCTCACAATGACGCGAATTTCACGTCCGGCTTGGATCGCGTAGGCTTTCTGCACGCCCTTATGCCCGGTCGCGAGCGATTCCAGCTTTTCCAACCGCTTCACATAAGACTCCAGCGCTTCCCGGCGCGCACCCGGACGCGCCGCCGATAACGCCTCGGCCGCCGCCACCAACACACTTTCCGGACAGATCGGCTCCACCTGCTCGTGATGCGCGGCGATCGCGTTGACGATCTTTGGAGATTCTCCGTACTTCTTGGCGATCTCGGCCCCCAGCATGGCATGCGGCCCCTCTTCTTCGTGGCTCACCGCCTTGCCGATATCATGAAGCAAGGCTCCGCGGCGAGCTAGTCGGACATCGAGACCCAATTCCGAGGCCATGATGCCGCAAATGTACGACGCCTCGCGGGCATGATAGAGGTTATTTTGCCCATAGCTCGTGCGATACTTGAGACGCCCCAAGACCTTGATCAACTCAGGATGAAAATCTGAAAGCCCCAGTTCGAAAATAATCTTCTCTGCTTCTTCATACATCAGCTTGTCGATGTCGACCTTGACCTTTTCGACGATCTCCTCGATGCGCGTGGGATGGATGCGCCCGTCGTGCATCAGACGCTCCAGCGACACTTTGGCAATCTCGCGACGCAATGGATCGAATCCAGAGATAATCACGGCTTCAGGAGTTTCGTCGATGATCAGATCAATGCCCGTCGCCGCTTCAAGCGCACGGATATTGCGCCCTTCCCGTCCGATGATTCGACCTTTCATGGCATCGTTTGCAATGGGAACCACCGAGATCGTGGATTCCGAGACATAATCACGAACGACGCGTTGAATCGAGCTGGTGATGATTTCCCGCGCCTCACGCTCGGCGTTCTCACGAGCCTCTTCGATCGTGCGCTTGGCAAGGCCTACGGCATCGAGCCTCGCTTGCGATTCCATTTCCAGGATCAACTGTTTCTTGGCTTCATCGGCCGTCATCCCGGCGACGCGCTCCAGCGCGTCGCGATGTTCGCGTTCAGCCTTGGCGCAGGCAGACTCTTTCGCTGCCAGCCCCTCTTCTCGTTTCGCGAAATCCGCCTCGCACTTGCGTGACTCAGTTTCTCTCTTTTCCAGGGCGGCAACTTTTCCGTCAAGCGCTCCTTCTCGTTGGATCAGACGCTTCTCAACCGCCGAGAGTTCACCAAGTTTGGCTTTCTGCTCTTGCTCGAATTCAGACTTTGCCTTGAAGACCAAATCCTTGGCTTCAAACCTGGCTTCTTTGAGAACATTCTCGGCCTCTCGTTGTGCGTTCTGCACAACCTGCTTAGCCAAGTCTTCCGCCTCAGCCTGCTTGGCGCCCGTCATCCGCCGCCGCAGGAAATCAAATACTCCAGCACCAACCACAGCCCCGAAGATCACCGAAAGGATTATGTACACGATAGTTGCAGTAGAAATGGGAGTCACCCCCTTCTTGAAAACAATCAGACCCGATGAGCTCAACCTAGTGCGGACACCCCGCCACAGGCCGAGCAGAATAGACGCGAATCACGATGTGAGGTGAAGAGATGGAAGAGTCTTAGGAGACCGCGAGTCGTCCCGCCTGGAACCGCAAGAAATTGTCAGGATACGATGCCTTACTCAGGAAGTTTCTCTCTCTGCCCTTCCTTAGGCGTCTGTTTCCAGACATCAGCCATTGAAAAGAGTCAGCGATCGAAACAGGCATGGAGGGTGGATACTCGTTCCGTCCGGCAGGTATTCGCCGGATCGCTTCAATTTCAGAAACTGGCCGCTGGGCGCCCACGTGACGTCGCCCGCGCACGACCCATACCATGAGCATCCACCGAATGAACACTTCGTATCCCATCAAGTAAACGTTCTCTTGTGGTTTTCTTAGCACTCGTTTCCAGGCGATCAACAATCGGCGATATCACTCTTCCCTGCTCATCCGCACACTCACTTATGTACACGATAACAAAGGGACTCTTTGAAAGCAAGGCGAATCTCCGCTACCGAAAGAGCGATGTCGGCATCTGCTCATCGATCGATTCCATCAACGTCACCATCCGCCGTTCGACATCCGCTTCCCCTTGGACCCGCTTTTTCTCGGACTCAAACAGCTGATGAGCAAGGTTGATCGCCGTCAGCACCGCTAACTTCGATGGGGTCGTCGTCTTCATCCCTTCCGCCAGATGTTTCATATGATCGTCGACAAAATTGGCCAGCCGCCGGACATAGGCATCATCGCCACCTCCCGTGATCGCGTACCGTTGACCATAAATTTCAACATCAATGGTCTTAGTCAATGGCCACCTCCTTAGGATCTTCGACACCTTCAAGCAACTCCATCTCATTCATGACTTTCTCGATCCGCGCCTTGATATCCATCCGTTCCTTTTCCCATTGGCGATTCGTATCATCCTGCGAAGCCAACCGCTGGCGAGCCGCCTTGAGCTCTTCCTCTAAGAGCGCATTCTTTCGCTTGTACTCTTGGACAAGCTTCACCAGGTCACGAATTCTGGTTTCCAATGCATCAAGTCGATCCAACGACATAATCAGCCCCTCTTCGTTATTGCCCCTACGGATTGTGGCGCACTATAAAAACTTCACAAGATCTTGTCAAGAAACGGCTTTTTGGATCCCGGCCAGACGCAGATATTCCTTATAGCTCCGTAATACCCGTTTGACGTATTGCCTGGTCTCCTGATAATGGATCAGCTCGACAAATTCATCCTCACTCCGCCCCCGATAGGTTGCTGCCCAGGTTCCCACCACGATCGGGCCGGCATTATATGCAGCGATCGTCTGCACGACATTGCCGGAAAACTGCGTAAACAGTTGCTCGACATACCGAGCCCCGATCCGGATATTTGTCTCTTGATCAAACAAATCTTCTCGGGAGAGGCTTGGAAGGCGGTGCTGTTGAGCCACGGCATTAGCGGTGGCGGGCATGACCTGCATCAATCCGATCGCTCCGACGCGAGAGACGGCTCTCCGATCATATTGACTCTCTTCCCGAATGATTGCCGCAACAAGAAACGGATCAACCCCGTTCGCTCCCGACATTTTGATCGTAGGAATCAAACCCGTGGGATAGGCCACGCTCCACAATCCATCTGCGACCACTCCACCGGTTCGCTCTAACTTTTCACGGAATCGAGACCGCACCAGACGCAAGGCATGATGGTAGGCACCGACCTCATTCAACATGATGGATAATGCCGCCAACACCTCTGAGTCACGACTATATCGATCCGTCAACGCGCCGAGTTCTCTCGCGGCATCATGCTCAAGACCGAGCATTCTGAGTTCTACCGCCCGCCGGTACGCCGGGTGGAGCTCGATCTGCATCCGGCTACTTGCCTGACTGTCCTGGACCGGCGCCTGAGTGACTTCAGCAACAGACGGAGTGGACGAGACCGTGACGACTGAGCCTTCCTGTTTCGTCTGCCCTGGAACCGACAGGTCACTCTGTTCGCGCGCCAACTGGCAGTAGTAGGTGTGCGGAAACCGCTGACAGAGCAGCGCAAATATCTCCTTTGACTTCACACTTTCCACATGGCCGTAGGAACGTGCAATCCAATAGAGGGCTTGCGGCTCTAGATCGCTGTCCTTCTGATCGACGATCTGCTGCCACACGCTGATCGCCTCCTGATAACGAGCCGTTCGGTAAAGCACCCACCCTTCCCGCCATTGTGCTTCAGTTCGTTGAGAAGCCGGTTCTCCCAACTTGGCCACCTGCCGATACCTCGCGATTGCCTCATCGAACCGTGCCTCATCCTCAAGCCAGATCCCAGCAAATAGATTGATCTGCCCTTTCTGCTCTGGAGTGACCGTTCGCTTCGGGAGTGTCCGGCACAGATCCAAGAGCTTCTCCCCGAGTCCCTGTCTGAGATAGACCCTCGCCAGCCAGACAGTCGCCTCATCCGCGCGAGGCTCTCGCTCAGCCGTCAACGCATGAAAGGTCTCGCGTGCCTGGTCGTACAGCTTTAAACGAACTTGGGCGATGCCCAATTTCAGCCTGGCCTCCCCACGGTGAGAGGAGGTCGGATCTCGAGCCAGGAACTTTTTCAGCTCCTCGATGGCCTCCGCGTGGAGCGACTGCCCTAGAAAAGCCTGAGCGCGCTCATAATACGTGTCGGGCGCCGCGGTCCACGGGACCCCGCCAATATTGCCCCCAAGCAAAGTCTCGGCTTCCTTGGCCTCTTTCGTTTGCGGAAACTTCATCCACAGCTGTTTCAGCGTTTCTTGTCCTTCCGCCAATTTATTCTCTCGGAGCAAACAAGACGCCGACCGTAACCAAGCCTGAGCGACCTGAGGGTCCTTGTCATTGACATTGAGGGCCTTAGCGAACCAAGGCACGGCCTCGGGACAGCTGGACGCCTGATACCACGCTTCCCCGGCACGGAGCGCGACCTGATTGAGAAGATTAGAATCGGGGACCGCTTGTGGCACCCCCTCAAACATACTGGCCGCCTCCTTGGCCTCCCCGAGACGCAGCAAAGCCTCTCCGATCCAGAATCGAATGTAATCGTCGAGCACGAGAAAATCCCGCTGGGCTGCCCGAAGGTATGGCAGACTGCCTGCAGGATTCCGATCGATCAATATCACCCCGGACAGCAACCCGGCACGCTTGGCCCACTGCGTCCCCGGAAATCCTTCCATCACCTTTCGGAGACGTTCCAGCTTGAGCGCCACCACTTGATCTTTCGTCAACGCCTGACCGAGTCGCTCTTTCGGCCAGGCCGCCGCCACAAAACACTCCTCTGCTGTCGTACAGCCAGTGACCGTCGATTGTTCGGAGGTCTCAACCTGTGCCGCATACCCGTCGTTTGAGAAAACCGCTCCGAGGGCGAGCACCAGGATGGACGCGACCACCAGGCCGCAGCCATGGATAGAACGATACTTGGTAGAAATCTTCATCATGATGGCCTGACCACACTCATCCGAGTTCATTATATACAGAGCTGTCTGCAATGAAAGAAGTTTCCGGACCCAATGATGGGCATGGCCGTATGCGGCATGACTTCCGCTATGGTAGGCTCCTAGCGTTGAGGATGATATGGCCGACTCGCCGATAATCGCTTCCGGTACCGTGACAACGCTCTTGGGTCTCACCGAACCCCAGATGGTCAGGTTTGTCCGCGCGCAAGACTGGCCGGACTATCGCGCACAGCAAATCTTACGATGGCTCTATCAACGGCGCGCGCGAACGCTCACCGACATGACGGATCTCCCGATGCATGATCGCATGGCGCTCTCTCCATCCACTAAGGTCGGGCGCTCGGCTCAGACCACGATCTTATCGTCCCAGGACGGAACCCGCAAATTGCTCTTGATGCTCGACGATGGCCTGACGATCGAGGCCGTCCTGATTCCGGATGAGGATCGGCTGACGCTCTGCGTGTCAACTCAGGTCGGATGTATGTTGGATTGTGGATTCTGCCTGACTGGGAGAATGGGACTGAAACGCAATCTCAAGCTTCATGAAATCATCGATCAGATCCTGACCGCGCAAGACCTGCTGAGCTCCGATGAACACATTACAAATCTCGTGTTCATGGGGATGGGAGAACCTCTGGCCAATGTGGAGAGTCTTAAGGCGGCCGTGACTGCGTTGACCAACAAACCGTGGGGTCTTGGGTGGTCGCGTAGACGCCTGACGGTGTCCACAGCGGGGTTGGCATCTCGCCTTCCGGAGGTCGCAGCGCTCGGCGTGAACCTCGCCATCTCGCTCAATGCCACCACTGAAGAACAGCGACGAGCGCTGATGCCTGCCGCCAGCGAGATCGCTTCACTGAAATCACTGCTGGCTGCCTGTCGCCGCTATCCGCTCGCCCCTCGCCAACGGCTGACCTTCGAATATGTGCTGCTCGCCGACGTCAACGATCATGCAGCTGATGCCCGCCGACTGATTCAATTGCTCAGAGCCATGCGATGCAAGGTCAACTTGATTCCGTTCAATGAATTTCCAGGCAGCCCTTTTCGTCGCCCGTCCGAACAGGCGGTTCTTCGTTTTCAATCCATCCTCCGCGACGCCGGCCTCGATGCATTTGTTCGAAAGAGCCGAGGACGGGACGTTCTCGGCGCCTGCGGACAACTTGGAGAGCTCCCCAGCAACCGACCCTCCCTTACCTTGACACCTATTGAAACTCGTTGCTAGCATAGTAATTTGTACCTCATCATGATCATGCAGACTATCCACTATCATTGGCGCATCCACCTCTTAACGGCGCTGCTCGTCTTCAGCTCGATCTCGGTCTCGCTCGGAGCAGAACCGAGTGAATACATCCTCTCGAACGGCATGAAAGTGCTGCTGGTTGAAGTTCCCAAGGCTCCGGTAGCCACAGTGCAGGTGTGGTACAAAGTCGGTTCTCGAAACGAGGTGATGGGGAGGGCCGGACTCTCACACATGCTTGAGCACATGATGTTCAAGGGCACGGCGCGGTATCCGAAAGGTTCATTTTCTAAAATCGTGAGAAAGAACGGCGGCATCGACAACGCGTTTACCGGACAAGACTTTACCGCCTATTTTGAGAACGTGGCAGCGGATCGTGTTGGACTGGCTCTTGAGCTGGAGGCCGATCGAATGCAGGGCCTCCTTCTCGATCACAGCGAATTTCAGACCGAGCGCGACGTCGTAAGAGAAGAGCGCCGCCTCAGATCCGAAGATGACCCGCAGGGTGCGCTGGTTGAAGCCCTCTTTGCCCAAGCCTTCCTCAGTCATCCCTACCATTGGCCCGTCATCGGATGGTTCGCCGATCTCGATGCGATGTCCCTGGAAGACTTGCAACGCCACTACGACACGTTTTACTCTCCCAACAATGCAACCCTTGTGGTTGTGGGCGATATCAAGGCCGACGCTCTACTGCCGACGATCAAGCGTCTGTTTGAACCGATTCCCAGAGGTCCCTCCCCAAAACAAACCCTGGCGCCGGAACCGGAACAGCGAGGTGAGCGCCGTTTTCTTTTGAAACGCGAGGCACAAGTGCCGTTTGTCATGATGGGGTTTCGCGTACCCAACTATTCGAGTGAGGACTCCTATGCGCTCGACATTCTCGAATCGGTCCTCTCGCACGGGAAAAGTTCTCGGCTCTACCAGAACTTGGTCTATGAGCAGAAGAATTCTTTGTCGGTCGGGGCAGAGTACAGTCTAATCCAGACGGATCCCAGTCTCTTTTATTTCTACTCGCTGGTCAATCCCACCGCGAAGGTAGAAGCGGTCGAGGAGGCTCTACACCGCGAGATTCACCGGCTTCAGAATGAGCCGCCGTCCGAGCAGGAGCTTCAGCGGGCCAAAAATCAGGTAGAAGCCTCACGCGTCTTTGAGCAGGATTCGAATTTTCGTCATGCCATGCTGTTGGGACAATTGGAATCGGTCGGTGCCGGCTGGCGACGACTCGATCAATACATAGAACGGATCCGCGCAGTCACGGCGAAAGACATCCAACGCGTCGCGAAGCAGTATCTGACCCAAGACAATCGGACCATCGGCATTCTTATTCCTTTACCCCCGAAGCCCCCAGAATCAAGTCCCGCAACAGCTCAAGAAGGAAAGTCATAGAGGCGGTCATGGGTAAGGAATCCAGAAACAAGAGAGGCCAGGGGGCTGACCCACGATCCATCCAACGAAGATCAGTGCCTTCCTTGATGGGACTAGTCCAGTGTGTCGTACTCGTGATGTGTATCACGACGACAGGGCTTGCCGCCGACATTGCACCGATGAGATTCATAGCTCCCAACGGTATGACGGTACTCGTCCTGGAACAACATTTCCTTCCCATCGTTGAAATCCATGCCCTGATCAAAGCTGGCGCTGCGCAGGATCCTCCAGAAAAAGCGGGTGTGGCAAATTTGGTGGCCAGCCTCTTGGATGAAGGGACAACAACCAGATCCTCGAAGCAACTGGCCGAACAGATTGATTTTGTCGGTGGCTCGCTGGCGGTCCAGGCAGGCGAAGACTACACAACCGCATCTGCACGCACACTCAAAAAAGATATCGATCTCGGGTTCACCCTGTTGGCTGATATTCTTCAGCACCCGGCTTTCCCCAAGCAAGAATTTGAACGGGTCCGATCTCAGATCCTTGGGGAAATTTCTAGCGACAATGATGATCCCGGACATGTCGCCATGAAGACCTTCAATCAGTTGGTCTTCCAAAACCATCCCTATCGTTGGCCAGTGAATGGCACAGAAGAGACACTGAGTAAGATCACCTTGGCTGAGGTTCAAAGCTTCTATACCAAGGAGTATCTACCCAACCAAGTGATCCTGACAATTGTCGGTGACGTCACGGCGGAGCAAGCGACGACGCTAGTACAGACGCATTTCGGATCATGGAAGAAAGGGGTTGTGCCGTCCAGAGCGGTTAAGAAGCCGCCGGCCATCGACAAGAAGACCGTGCAGCTCGTCGAGAAGGATCTCACACAATCCACCATTGTGATCGGTCACCCTGGAATCAGTCGAACCAATCCTGATTTTTACGCCGTTACCGTCATGAATCATATCCTGGGTGCTGGAGGATTTTCGTCTCGCCTTATGGATTCCATCCGGGACAAACAGGGGCTGGCATACGGGATCATGAGTCATTACGATGCACGGGTGATGCCGGGCTCGTTCTGGATCAACCTGCAGACTCGGACAGAAACCACCAATCAAGCCATCAGCGGCGTCTTGATCGAAATGAAGGCGATTCGCGAGGCCCCGGTCAGCGATCAGGAATTGGCCGATGCCAAAGCATTTTTGATGGGCAGCTTCCCCTTACGGCTGGATTCTACGTCGAAGCTGGCGCAAGTCTTGGCGCAAGTGGAGTTTTTTGGATTGGGATTCGACTATTTTAGTCAGTACCCAAAATGGATTGAGCGAGTGACGAAAGAGGACGTGCAGCGCGTGGCCAAACAGTACCTGGACCCTCAGCACTACGCCCTCGTCGTGGTTGGCAATATCGCGAAGGCAAAAGTTCGCCACTAGGCTCAAGTAAAGCGCACGTTATGCAATCGCCCCTTTTGCAACAAAAGCTCGATCAGCTGCGAACCCTCCTAACAGAGATGGGCTCGGTCGTGGTGGCCTATTCCGGTGGAATCGACAGCACCTTCGTTCTGAAAGTCGCGCACGACCAACTTCACGAGAAGGCGGTCGGCATCACGGCTATCTCACCGACGTTTCCATCTATTGAGTTGGAAGCCGCCGAAAGGATCGCTCAGGAGATCGGTGCCCGCCATGAAACCGTGCAGACGGATCAGCTGGCCATTGATGACTTCGTCAAAAACGACGCGAATCGCTGTTTTCACTGCAAGACCGACCTGTATCAACTTCTTGGTAATGTGCGGCAATCACGGGCGGCCGCGTATGTCGTCGATGGAACCAACCTGGACGATCTGGGTGATGACCGTCCCGGCATCAAAGCGGCTCGGGAATGGGGCGTGCGAAGCCCGCTCGTTGAGGCTGAACTGTCGAAAGTTGATATCCGCATCCTTGCCAAAGAGCTGGGACTTTCAAATTGGGACAAGCCGGCCGCTGCCTGCCTTTCATCAAGAATCCCGCGTGGAATCGTAATCACCAGCGCACAATTAAGCCGCGTCGAAGGAGCTGAAGCTGTGCTCCATCATGAAGGATTCCGTCATTTTCGAGTGCGAAATCACGGTGAGATTGCGCGGATTGAATTGGCACAGGACGAACTCCCCCGGCTCATGGAATCAAATCGCTGTACGGAAATTAGTGCCAGGCTGAAAGAGCTGGGGTTTAAATTCGTAACGGTCGATCTGGAAGGCTACCGGCCGGGTGGAGTCACCCTAAGCTGACTCCACCCGCAGATCACGGCAACTTAACGGGGCTGTGATTTGGAAAGCGCCTCAAGCGCCTCGTCTGCATATTTTTTGTGATCAGCCTCTACTAAGCTCCGCTGAACCACTTTCTCCGCTACCATCAAGGCGAGTTCTGTTGTCTGGGCTCGGATGTCTTGCAACGCCTTACGGCGCTCTTGCTCGATCTGACGCGTCGCATCACCTTTGATACGCTCCGCTTCTGCGGTCAACCGCTGTTCATTCTCATCGAGCAACCGTTGAGCCCGCTCCTTTGCCGTCGCGAGGATGGCCTCAGCCTCCTTCCCCGCCGTATTGAGCTTGGCTTCATATTCCTTGAGCCGTCGCTCGGCCTCAGACCGGTGCTGCTCGGCCTGATCGAGGCTGTCCTTAATTTTCTTTTCGCGTTCTTCCAAGGCGCTCAAGATACCGGGAAAGGCATACTTGTAGAGCACGAACAGGAGAATCCCAAACGAAATGACTTCCCAGAAAATCAACGAGGAAAAAAAGTCAGGTTCAAACTGTGGCATGTGCGTGTTCGTGAAACGTTAAGCGTGAATCGCTACACGAGAAAGATCTCTCGATGAACGGTTCACGAATAACGGTTAACGCTCCCTACTTCCGAAAACCCATGATGATGAAGGCGATGACCAAGCCATATAGCGCAATGGCTTCGACCAGCGCGAACCCGATCCACATGTACTTGGTGACGCGAGCTTCTGCTTCAGGCTGACGTGCCACCACTTCAATCATCTTTCCGAAAATGTAGCCGATTCCCACACCGGCCCCGGCAAATCCTGCCGCGGCACATCCCATACCGATCAACCCTGCTGCTGCTGAATCCATTATGTCTTACTCCTCCCTTGGCTAAACCCGCATGTGCTAATGCGCATGCTCTTCATGGCCATGTAAATGAAATGCGTCTCCCAAGTAGACGCACGTCAAGATCGTAAAAATATATGCTTGGATGAACGCAATACCAAATTCCAATAAATAGATCGCCACCGTAAACACGAAGGGTAACCACCCGATCAGCAAGCCCCCACTGATTGTGAGACCGAACAGAACCGCGAGCATGACGTGGCCAGCCGTCATATTGGCAAAGAGCCGCACCGCCAAGGAAATGGGCCGTGCAATCTGGCTGATGATCTCGATCGGGACCATGAGAGGCACCAGCCATCCTGGCGTGCCAGGCGGGATAAGAATGCCCAGAAACTTCACCCCGTGTATTGAGAAGCCCACGACCAAGCTAATCCCATAGACCAGGAAGGAAAAGGCCGCCGTCACAATGATCTGGCTCGTCACGGTATAGGCCCCAGGAATGAGCCCGATGTAGTTGGAGAAGAGGATAAACACAAAGAGCGTGGCGACGAGGGGGAAAAATCGCATGCCATCTTTGCCCATGGTTTCCATGATCATGGTGCGAATGAAATCCACCATCATCTCCGCCAAGCTCTGGAGCTTGCCTGGGACGAGCTTGCGCGATGATCCAGCCATAACCATCAGCACCGCTGCCACGGCAATGACAACCCACATAAACACCACAGCTTTATTGATGGAGAGATCCAATCCACCGATCGAAATCGGGACCCAGCGTTGGAGTTCAAATTGATGAAGCGGACTTTCTTCCATGACGATCCTTAACTATTCCCTGTTATTCGAGTTGTCTACTGCCTCTTGCCATCGCTGTACGGATCGGTAGACGCTTCTGATACCTGCCGCCAACCCAAAGACCAACCCCACAACAAGCCCCCACGGAGCCGACTCTAGCAGATAGGCATCAATCGCCCATCCAAGCCCACCGCCGACGATTAGCGCAGCCAGCAGTTCCGTTCCGATTCGAACGGCTTGACCAAGCCCCGCGTATAGAGGATCTTGTGAAGGGGCCATCCCAAACCCACGGAAGGCGAGAGCACGTGAGCAGAACTCTGCCCGTGATGGGGTTCGCAATTTAAACAAAACCATGCTTGCAATGTCAAGCGGTTAGAGGGCTATGCGCGCAGAAATTGCTTCGGTATATACGGTATAGTGATCTCCCGTTCGTGTTGAGAATACGTCGCCTATGCCCACAATCTTACCCTCATCGATCCCATTCCTACACAGTTCCCCTTCCCCTCTTATTCTGATACGCCCTGCTCCCTCGGCAAGCCCGTTTGAACTGTACTCGAAGATCGCATCAGCTCGATGCCCTTCGTTTCTCTTTGAGAGCGGTACCGGTGATGGCACCATGGGACGCTATTCATACTTTGGCGTTGATCCCTATCAAACACTGTCTGGGAAGGGAGATACCTGTGTGTGCCGATCGATTCAAGGCCGCATGGATCCAGACACATCTCCGTTTCAATATGTGACGCACCTCCTAAACCGTCAGCGGATCGTTCGTCCTCCCGAGGCTCCGCCATTTTTTGGCGGCGCGGTCGGCTATTTGAGCTATGATCTCGCACGCCAGTTCGAGAGGTTGCCATCTCTAGCCTTAGATGACCTTGCCTGCCCTGAGCTGGAGTTCGCATTTTTCGATCTTGTCGGGGCAATCGATCATGAGCTGAACCAGCTGGTGCTCATGTTCTGTCCTCCTCTTGACCGATTTTTGGGTGAGCCTCGTGAAAAACTATTTCGCGAGGGAAAGGATCGACTGGCCGAGCTTGAAGCTCGATTGACCAGACCTGACATGGTAGACGCGCACGGGAGTCATCTTGGTCGCCTAACATTTACACCGGAGCAGGAGCAGACGAACTATAGTCGGAACGTGCGCCGGTGTCAGGAATACATCTCAGCCGGTGACATCTATCAAGCCAACCTCTCCCACCGGTTCAACGTAACCGGTTCGGCATTCTCCTCTCTCGGGGACCTTCAAACCGATCTGTCTGCCTATAGTCGCTTGCGCACGTTGAACCCGTCCCCCTTCTCGGGAATACTCCGGTTTGACGCAGTTCGCCTCATCAGCTCCTCACCGGAGCGGCTCGTTCGCCTGGAAGGGGATCGAGCCGATACGAGGCCGATCGCGGGAACGAGGCCTCGCGGAACAAACGCCGAGGACGATCAGCGACTGATCCATGAGTTGCGGGTCAATGAAAAGGAATGCGCGGAACATGTCATGCTGGTTGACCTTGAGCGGAATGACCTCGGGCGAGTCTGTCATTTCGGGAGCGTCCAGGTGGATGAATTGATGACCTTGGAGCAATATTCTCATGTCACCCATCTGGTTTCCCATGTGGCCGGCACCCTCAAAGATCATGCGACTGGCTTTGATCTGCTGAAAGCCATGTTTCCAGGTGGGACGATTACCGGGGTACCTAAGATCCGCTGCATGGAGATCATCGAGGAGTTGGAGCCGGTACGCCGCGGTCCTTACACCGGCTCGATGGGTTACCTCAGCTGGAGTGGGGACCTCGATTTCAATATCCTGATACGTACGCTGGTCATGAAGAATGGCCAGGGCTATCTCCAGGTCGGAGCAGGGATTGTGGCCGATTCCGACCCGACACGCGAATATGAAGAAACCATCCATAAAGCCCAGGCTTTCTTCAGCGCCTTTTCATAGCCCCATGTGGATTTACTTGAATAACAAGTTCGTGAAAGACGAAGACGCCCTGATCTCCGTCTTCGACCATGGGTTTCTCTACGGAGATGGAGTGTATGAAACGCTGCGCTCATATGGCCCTCATGTCTTTATGCAAGACCAACATCTGTCACGGCTGTTCCGTTCCGCAAGGGCAATCGGGCTGACGATCCCGATTTCCATGAAGAGCTTGGCTGACATTCTGCAGGAAGCTATGATCCGCAACGAGGTTGGAACCGATCAGCAGGATGCCTATTTAAGAATCACCGTTTCACGAGGGGCGGGAGACATCGGATTGGACCCGGCACTCTGTTCGTCACCGACCGTTGTCGTGATGGCCAAGCCTCTCGTGCCCCCAGCGTCCCATCTCTATGAAACAGGCGTGAAGGTGATCATTGCGTCCACGAAACGGAATTTGCCGGGCGCGTTGTCGCCGCAGATCAAGTCCACAAACTTCCTGAACAACATCCAGGCTAAACGCGAAGCCATCGCAGCAGGCGCATTCGACAGTATCCTGCTTAATTGGGAGCAGCATCTGACTGAATGCACCATCAGCAATGTGTTCCTTGTCCTCGACGGCACATTGCGAACGCCAGCTCTGGAATGCGGCTTGCTCGATGGCATCACCAGAATGATCGTGATTCAGTTGGCCAGAGAGCTCGACATCCACACCGACGAAGGTCGCTATACCGTTGACGACTTGTCCAAGGCCGACGAATGCTTCCTCACGAACACCAGTATGGAAATCATGCCGGTGACTTCCGTCGACCGTCGAGCTGTCGGCGACGGAAAGCCAGGTCCACTGACCCTGAAGCTAAGGGAGCAATTCCCAGCGATGCGAGGCCGATACGGGAATATACTTCATACTCGATAAGCCCTCATCTTCCCGTTTTCTCTCATCATTCTTCTGCTCCCCAAACACAAGATCTGCATTTCCTTGACAGGCAGTGACAGACTGCTATCGTTTGACCATGCTAAAACCTAACACACTGCATCACTCCTCAACGTTCCGGCCTGTCATGACTATCCTCGTCGCATTGAGCGGCAGCATCCTGCTGGCTGTTCCAAGTGATAGCCGTGCAGAGATGTACCAATATGTCGATGCCAAGGGGACAATATCGCTCACCAACGTTCCCTCTGACTCTCGATACCGCCGGATCGACCTCCACCCAAATCGGCTCCATCCCATTCTCTCAGAGGAGGAATTGGAACCGGTAATCCGTCGATTCTCACAGCAGCATCAACTACACCCTGCGCTTATCCGCGCCATCATTAAGGCTGAATCGGATTTCGACCCTCGTGCGGTCTCACGAGCCGGAGCCATCGGATTGATGCAATTGATGCCGCAAACGGCAGTGAGATTGGAGGTCCGTGACCTCTATGACCCCGAGGACAATATCGGAGGAGGGACAAAGTACTTACGCCAGTTGCTCGACCGATTCCGTGGCAACCTTCCACTGGCGCTCGCTGCCTATAACGCCGGGGAGCATGTCGTCGATCGTTACCGAGCTCTTCCGCCAATTACCGAAACCCGCCACTATGTCCGCAAGGTCTTGCGATACTACCGACTCTTCCTCGCCCGTGACCTTGCCGTGACCGGACACGTCATCCCCTCTTCGGAGTACGCAATGCCACAACCCGCCCCCGTGTCTTCGGTTCAGTCAGGCCAGTAGTTCGGCCCCCCAAATATAATTGACTATGCTGTTTCCAGCCCGGTCGTTTGGATCCTGGAAAATCGGATCGGTAATGGGCGCCCACGCTATTTTCTCTCCAGAGCGCAGCTTCTGCCACGCAATGCGCCACTTGCACCATATTCTTGACCTCCAGATCGGCCCTCCCCGGAAAGGATTGGGACACCATCTGTTCCCACCGCGCAAGCTGGGCCGTAGCACGAACGAGCGACTCCCGAGAACGGATAAGCCCCACTTGCCCCCACATGATCCGCCGAAGCGAACTGCGTACTTTTTCGGCATCCTCCAATCGTTCCAACCGACCGCTCCTCAGGCGCTCCACATGATGAGTCACATCAGGCATCGAACGGCGTGAGGCCCAGGCGACAGCGGCCACACCGGCCCGCATCCCAAACACTAATCCCTCGAGCAATGAATTGCTGGCCAGCCTGTTGGCGCCGTGCACACCGCTACAGGCAACCTCGCCCGCCGCAAAAAGACCCGGCAAGGTCGTAGCCCCGTTGAGGTCGGTCGCCACCCCCCCCATCATGTAATGGGCGCTTGGAGAGACCGGAATCCATTCTTCCGTGATATCGATATCATGACGGAGACAGGTCGCATAGATCGTCGGGAATCGCCGTTTGACAAAACTCGCCCCTAAGTGAGTCACATCAAGGTAGACATGCCGAGCACGCGTCGCTGCCATTTCCGCCCAGATCGCCCGCGCAACGATATCCCTCGGGGCCAAGGCGCCGAGCGGGTGATACTGTGACATGAAGGTCTCTCCCCTGTTATTGCGCAGCTGACCGCCCTCTCCTCGCATGGCTTCTGACAACAAAAAAGGCGGGCTTGAGGGCAGATACAACGAGGTCGGGTGAAACTGGACGAATTCCATGTCCTGGAGTTGCGCTCCTGCACGAAATGCCATGGCCATACCGTCGCCGGTTGCATTCGGCGGATTGGTGGTGCGAGCAAAAATCTGTCCCGCCCCCCCTGTCGACAGAACGACGGCTTTTGCAGGAATAATGAATTGTTCCCCTGAATGCTCATCAAGCACCACTGCTCCGCAACATCGGCCTTCCTCAACCACGAGATCGACGGTGAAATGGTAATCCAGCCGGACGATCCGCTTGTGTCGCGTAGCCTGCGCCATCAGCACCCGCACCATTTCGTTTCCTGTCGCATCGCCTCTCGCACGGAGGATTCGGCTACGGCTGTGAGCCGCTTCCCGAGCAAAAGCAAACTTCCCCCCGGATTTGTCGAATTTCGCGCCCCAGCGAATGAGCTCTTGAATCCGATCCGGCCCCTCCTCAACTAAAACACGCACCGCTTCACGACGACACAGGCCGTGTCCGGCCTTCACAGTATCCGTCAAATGAATGGCAACATCATCCTCTTCACTCAAGGCCACGGCGACACCGCCTTGTGCGAAGATGGAATTGCTTTGTAAGGGATGGCCCTTGGTGAGAACGATCACTCGACCGACTCGACAGAGGTCCAGGGCGGCACGAAGCCCAGCGACTCCGCTGCCGATGACGAGAAAATCTGCTTCCAGGGCGCTTCGCGGCATCGTTATCGTGGAAGGGTCTGCGATGCGGGAGGTTCTGCCAACAGCTGTTTTGTCTTCATTCCGAAAGGCACATCTCCTTGCGCGCCGCGCAGGAGAATCGAGTGCGTACCAACCCATTGTAGCCGTGCAAGGCCTCGTTGTCGGACCCCCATGTCAGTGGCGTCTCGTTTCCACGTCCCTTGCCAATGGATGAGCACGTTGATATCGTCCTTTTCAAGCGTGACCCGTTCGATCTTGAACTCGAGGGAGATGGCGGAAAAGGCTGTGAAATCCATTTCAACCTGCCGTTTCAGTTCGTCCAGCTGATCCATCGGCAACAGCAGGGCATGGAACTCGGACCGATCCTTTCGTTGATAGGCACTCCGCAAGGATTCCACCGCTTGATCGATACGCAGGAGTCGCTCATGCTCTGCTGGGTATCGGATGGGCTTCGACGGGCACCCAACGATCGCGATAGCAAGCACGATCAGCCACACAATGGTTGGAGGCCGTAAAAAACCAATCCTTCCAAGATACATGGTGGTGCAGTATAGCATAAGGGGAAAAGGCGCCGTGACCTTGCATTTTCAGCGGAAAGCTTTTAGACTCGCCCCTCCTTAGGAGATACAGAACATGTCAAGCGTCCTGAAGAAACGGCGAAAGAAGATGCGCAAGCACAAGTATAAGAAGCTGCGCCAGCGCCAGAAGTTTCTTCGCCGAAAAAGCTAAGTTCTACCGGCGTGGCCGGAGGAGGGAACCGTGGCCGAAGGGAAGAAAGTCCGCATCCGCGTACGAACGGTCAATTGTACCTACGTGGGCGACTTCCTCGTCCCTCCGATGCGGCATCGCGTCTCTGATGCGATCAACGAAGAAGCCCGTCTCTTTATCAGCCTGACCGACGTCGTTGTCGACGATAAGGAGCGATCGGATTTCATTGCGATCAATAAGAATCTAATCGAGTCGATCGCTCAACTCTAGTCGTTTCCTCTCACCCTCGTCAGCGTACTCGTTCAGCGTTGCCGTGAGCGAGGGCACGATTTCGTGCCGACACACCACCCGACCACAATGTCGATCTTCAAGCGATTCCTGCCGTTCGTACGCCCGTATTTGCCACGGCTCATGCTGGCTGGGCTCTTAGTAAGCGGGGTTGCGCTCGTCAATCTCGCCTTAGTTCGGCTGGCTGGTAGCCTCTGGGATGTCATTACCGTTCAGCACGATGCGGACCAGATGACTCGGTCGATCGGCCTGTTCCTGAGCCTGGTGATTCTGCAGGGGCTCTGTTCGATGGGCCACAGCTACCTGACGGCGTGGGTTTCTCAGCACATTGTCGCCGACTTTCGTCAACATCTCTTTGGCCATCTGCAGACGTTGACGGTCAGTTTTTTTGCACGGCGCCGCACCGGGGAGTTGCTGTCGCGAGTAATGAACGACGTCGCGGTCATTCAATCCATCGTCACAGAAACCCCGATCGACACGGTCAAGCAACTCGTGACCTTCATCGGCGGCATGACATTTCTGCTGATGATGAATTGGCGCCTCTGCCTGCTGATCCTGATCCTGCTCCCCTTGCTGGTCCTGGTCGCTAAAGTATTCGGCCGCAGACTGAAATCCCTTTCCACCTCGATTCAAGACCACACAGCCGCGCTCAGCACCCTCATCGAAGAAGTGATTTCCGGCATTCGAATCGTCAAATCATTCGTGCAGATACAGCGAGAGGAAACCCGCTTCGCCACCCAGGTGAACGAAATGCTTCGCCTCACTCTGCATCGGGCCGGCATCATGGCCGTGTTCATTCCCGTGATCAGCCTGGTCACCTTTTCTGCGGCAGCAGCGGTGCTGTGGTACGGCGGTCAACAGGTCATCGAAGGGACTGTCACGCCGGGGGAGCTGTTCGCCTTCGTCCTCTTTGCCGGCATCCTCATCGGCCCATTTAGCTCAGGAGCCCGCATCTTTACGCAGCTCAAAGAGGCGCAGGGAGCCATGCAACGGGTCTTTGAGATTCTGGATGCACAACCGGAAATTGCGGATCAACCCACAGCGCAGAGTCTCTCCACAGTCGAAGGACACGTCCGAGTCGAGAGAGTCAGCTTTGGTTATGACCCTCAACATCCGGTGTTAGTGGACCTGTCGTTTGAAGCCAAGCCTGGCGAATTGATCGCTTTCGTCGGCCCAACCGGCGCCGGAAAAACCACGATGATTAATCTGCTTCACCGGTTCTACGATCCGATAGAAGGGCGCCTCACCATCGACGGCAACGATCTGCGTGATGTGACCCTTGAAAGTTGGTACCGACAGATTGCACTGGTTCCACAGGAGACCATCCTTTTTGGAGGAACCATACTCGACAATATTCGCTACGGAAAGAGGGACGCGGACGAAGCCGCAGTATGGGAGGCCAGCAAGGCCGCGCATGCACACGACTTCATTATGGGCTTGCCCGATGGATACCAAACCCTGGTCGGTGAGAAGGGCGTCAACCTGTCAGGCGGACAACGCCAACGCATTGCGATCGCTCGGGCGATTATAAAGAATCCTCGTATCTTACTACTGGACGAAGCCACCTCATCGCTGGACACCGAATCGGAACGGCTGGTGCAGGAAGCACTCCATCGCCTCATGGCAGGACGCACGACCTTCGTCGTTGCCCACCGACTGTCAACCATCCAGCGGGCCGACCGAATTCTGGTCTTGGATAAGGGGAAATTGGTCGAGGAAGGTACTCACGCAGAGCTGCTAGCGCGTAAGGGTCTGTACCACTACCTCTATACCATCCGCTTGAATGAACCGATCGCCTGAAATTGTCGTTTGACAACCATCGGACCCTCACTTTTGCATCCCTTTCTTTTGTAACAAGTCTGTAACGTAGAGAGCGTATGGTTGCTGGTGCAGGCTTTAGAAAGAACAACTGGGGAGATCCCGTGAGTTCACCACGTCCCAAGAAAATTCTCATCGTCGAAGACGAACAGGATATTGCACAGTTGCTCAAGCACTATCTTGAGAAGGACGGATTTCACACCTGCCTCGCCACAACGGGCCTTGAAGCGTTGAAGCTCGTGTCATCTGAGCATCCTGATCTGGTGATTCTCGATCTCATGTTGCCTCACCTGAACGGATTGGAGGTATGCAAAACCCTCCGACACAAGCCTGAGACCGCGCTGTTGCCGATCATCATGCTCACGGCGAAGAACGAAGAGTCCGATACGGTTGTCGGACTTGAGCTTGGAGCTGATGATTACGTCACCAAACCCTTCAGCCCCAAGACATTGGTGGCTCGAGTCAAATCCCTCTTCCGTCGGCTGGAGCGGACAAACGATCACAAACCAACGTCCTTAGTGTACGGTTCCCTCCAAATGGATCTGACGCGACATGAAGTGACGGTCAGAGGTAAAGAAGTGCTGCTCACAGCTAAGGAGTTTGGACTGCTGGCGCATCTCTTACGTCACCCTGGACGGGTACTGACGCGGGAGGTACTGCTTAATGAAGTGTGGGGTTACGACTATTATGGGACGACGCGAACCGTTGACGTCCATGTTCGGCGATTGAAACTGAAAGTGCCGCTCCTCAATGACTCGATTGTCTCGGTCAAAACGCTTGGGTACAAACTATTGGATCAGCCTCGAGTATAGTCACTTCCCCTGCATTGTCCGAAGTCGAGACCATTAGGTAGGAACTCACGAACCTCACTCATCCCCTCCACCTTTTCACCGTTTCCTCCGGCCATAAATCTCAGGGCAAAGACTTTGAACGAGAGTCCGATGATTGATCCGCCGTTCGCAACCACTTTCGGACCTGCTCAGCAATCTCATCACGTACTCGGCGGAAAATCTGCAAGCGTTCAGGATCGGAACCTTGGGCAGCAGCAAGATCATCAAAACTCCAATGCAACTGGACGTCCCCCTCTGGGATTTTTCGGGCACGATGCGTGGGCGTGATCACAGACCGTACTGCGCAGTGGAAATGTCGTCCTTGAAATTCCGCAACATGCTTCGAGTAGTGACGAGAGATATTGATTCCCACCTCCCCCATCACTTCAACAGCTCGTGGTCAACCATGACACTGCCTCCACAAGACCACTTCGAAACTTTTTACATAGACGTAAACTCTCTGTAACCAAACATTGCCATCCATGCTGTATCACTGGCCTCAAGAGATTATGGGCATGCCCCTACTGCACAACCAACTGGCAGTCGAGTGAGCGCAAACAGCAAACTGCCCGCGCTCATGGGAGTGAGCCACATGATCAAGCGCTTACGATTGAGAGAGGAACTCAGCCGGCAACGCACCTCGCTTCTGACCGAGTGGAACTTCTCGCTTGTTCCGCCATCCGAACGAGCATGTTATGCAGACCCTTCCGATCAGGCATCGAACGATTTCGAGCAGGATCTGGCCATACAGGTAAGGACGAGAATGATCGCAAGGCTCAAGCGGATTGAGCGCGCTCTACAATTGACGCAGACCAAGAACTATGGATGCTGTCGGCGGTGTCGCAAGGCGATTCCTTATGCTCGGCTGACGGTTCAGCCGGATGCGCTCTTCTGCGTGTCTTGCCTTGCACGCATGGAGGGTCGACTACGGACATTGACGACGGATCGCATGACGCCCCGGGGGAGCCGACCTGCCCTCCCAAGCCAGTGCCTGGCTCCTCCACGCTTGCCCTTTCTTTCAAGAGCAGGGGCAAGCGCAACTTATATGGAAGTTCTACTTCGAGGAAGGAGGTGGCTATGCAATGCGCACGCTGTGCCGGCATGAATGTGCCCGAGATCATTGTTGAGGGAGGGGCGAAACTTTTTGTGATGCGTTGTGTTCACTGTGGGGACGTCATCGATCATATCATCCTGATGAACCGCCGACGCCAACGCTCTATACGGCTCGGGCGCCCACGAACTTCAATCTATAGAAATAATCGGTCCGCCTGGAATAGACCGACACTGATCAAAGATGAGAGCTGACCGAGGGTTGACCCGCTGTGTTGAGCCTCAGACCGAAAGAGGCGCTACAGAATCGGATGGGATCGACGGCGGCGTGACATCCTGGTCATCAGTCTCCAGCCCGCGCACCTGCAACCAAAAGACCTTGACCTGCGGCTCCTCAATAATTGCAAACGTCAGTTGCGGCGAATTCAAACTTTGGAGGACGATATGCTCTGCGATTTTCCCGGTTAGTTCCTCCAGATCATCTGACCGCTGAAACCGCAGAGCATAACCCTAAGGAGGTTCAACCAATCAACGCGCATGCTTAAGCAAATATGACAGCAGTATTCGGCGGCGCAAGGCCTTAGCAGAATTGAGTACCGGAGACACGAGCCATCGCCTTAAGCAGGATTCACTGTGGTGTTCATGCTGTCGTCCATATTTCTGTCCTCCAGGCTTCAGTGTCTGTACATCTCGCTGAGTTCGCATTTCACCCTCCTTCTAGCTATTCCGGGTCCACGGACCTTGATTCCGCAGACCCGCATCACCGTTTGTATGGTCAGGTCCCGATCCTCCCGCCGTCATCTTTCGTCACGACGATCAGGGCCGACCGTGGTCGTCCGCCGTTCGGACCATCCGGCCAGGAGCTGAACCGCTTCGGATCCAGCGGATCACCCGGCAAATCGTCAGGCCGCTCGCCCGGATGCTGAATCCCGACGAACATAGTCCGCCGATCCGGCGTCATGAACACACCGGTAATTTCGCACTGAGACGGGCCAACGAGAAAGCGTCGGGCCTCTCTGGTGTCAGGATGCGCCGCCAGCATCTGGTTGTTGCCGAAACCGACATAGGCACCGGCGTTGATGGTGGAAGTTGACACATCGGTCTGAATCCAGATCAATCCACTTGGATCGACATAGATGCCGTCCGGCGATCCGTACTTGTCGCCGAAGATCGTGGAGCCGTGAGCCGAGTTTGCGGGATCGCCGCAGAGGGCGAAGATGTCCCAACCGAAGGTCGGCTCCGTCCAATCCTGGCGATAGTACCAGCGGATGATGTGGCCATAGTTGTTGGCAGCGCGCGGATTGGCCGCGTCCACCGGCGGACGGGCGGAGCCAGCTGCGGTAGATCCGTCGGGATTGTTGACCGACTCTGGGGTAGTACCCCGTCGGCTGTTGTTGGTCAGAGTCGCGATGGCCGTCAAATCCTTTGGGAACGTATCGATCCATTCGGGACGATCCATCATGGTCGCACCGGCGGCATCGGCGGCTCCGCGGGTATTGATCAGAATGTCGTTCAAGGACCATCCCGCGAGACGTGGATTGTCCGGCGTGAGCGGTAGCCATTCGCCCGTACCATCCGCATGGAACTTGGCGACGTAGAGAATCCCGTCGTCAAGAGGGTTGATCCCCTGTGCGCGCGCCTGACGCCAAGGCAGGTTGGATACATAGCGATAGATGTACTCGTTGCGCTCGTCGTCGCCCATATAGACAACGACACGGCCGTTTCGCGACTCCTGTACCCAGGCACCCTCGTGTTTAAGTCGGCCAAGCGCCGTGCGCTTGACCGGAGTCGAATGAGGTCGGAACGGATCAATCTCCACGACCCAGCCGAACCGGTTGGGCTCGTTGGGTTCTTCATCGACACGGAATCGCTTGTCGGTTGTGTGCCAGAGATAGCCGAACCCCGCCGCGGTAATACCGTAGCGCTTTTCCAGTGTCGTCTGTGGACCGTTCTTTCGGAAATAGCCGTTGAAATTCTCCTCACAGGCCATAATAGGTCCCCCAGGGGGTATAGCCCATGGCACAGTTGTTGAGGGTGCCCAGCACGCGCGTGCCGGTCGGATCGTCGCTGGTAGTCAGCCGAGGATCCCCGGCTGCAGGGCCACCGATGTCGATCGGAGTCATACCAGTGATGCGGCGTGCGAAGCGAGACGGTCGCACGACATCCCACTTACCTCGACGACGTCCCAAGTCAAAGTGAAAACCGGTCCGCTTGGCTACTTCAATAATCGATACACCGTGAGCATTCAGCGATTTCCTGGTCTTCTCCGCCGTCCAATTGTTGACACCGTCCGGGAAGAGGAGGCCATCGTCTGTATATTCATTGTTTTGAACAATCAACCCGCGCTGCGACCTGACAATTGGGAAATACACGATCCCATCATTGTGCATGCCCCACTGACGCGCCTGTTCTTCTGCCGTATTGCTGGCATCCTGTTTGAACGCTGGCCCATTTGAGACAGGGTCGCCCCAGGCGATGAGGACGTCGGCTGTGTACCCTTTCGGTACCACGACCTCATCGGCAGAAGAGACCGCTACACTATTGAATCCGAGCATCGGCCGCTGCCCCCAACGTCCTCCTCTCCCCACATCCGTGTCTTCCGCTTCTTCGATCTCCTGGGCTGCAGCAGGGACAGCTTTCAACAGCGCTTCGACACCACCCAGTGACACTGCTGCGGCCGTCGCGAGACCGCCCGTCAAGAAGTTGCGTCGCGATAGGCACGCACTTGCAATATCCTGAAAATGTTCATTGCCAGACGTATTGCTTACACGCTCGTCATCGATGATCGAGATAGAATCCCCTCCTGCCTGAGCATGAATGAATGTATCGTTGACGTCTCACCTACAACGAGCCTTCACTGGTGATGACTTTGGCATCGGACCATTACAAAGCGGTCAACAACTGGTAACGGTCTCGTTAAAGATTGATGTGGAGTGCCAGCGATGTGGCGTTGATGTCTGCCGCTCTGGTAGCCTCGAATGAGCAAAAGCTGGAATGTTAAAATAATGGCTGAAAAGGAGGCCTTGTGTCGCAATCTGTCACCATCACCAAAGGGACTTGCTTCGCCCTGTTCGCGTACGATGTCGGACACTCCATTAACCTGAGCGATGCGGAACGGCGGATCGCCGCCGGAGCAGAACGAGGCCGTCTCCGCCATAAGACCAGGGCCCCTCAGTATTTTGAGTATCGACCGGCTCCTCTGCGCCTGGTTCAGGAAGGGAGCGTCTTCGACGTCAGTCAGTACCAGGCAAGTCCTACGGTTGAAGTCATGGTGTATGACTTCGGGGCCGTCACCATTACCTATCGCTTCTCTCTCGACGGACAGTTCGATCGGTTACTGGTGCTGAGCGAGTCGCTCTACGAGAATGAACGACTTCTGACCGAGTCGCGCGCCCGCGTAGAACAGCTGATTCAGGCGCTGGGTCCCGCAATCGAGCGGCCATGCATCGCAGAGGAGGTTGAGGATTACATCATCTTCTCCATCGAGTCTCATGTGCCTGAGAACCCTCCATTGTGGACGACCAACGAATCCGACTTGGCTCAGATTCTACGTGCCGAACGGACGCCATTCTCCGAGCAAGAAGTGGCCGACGCGGTTTCGTGCCGCATCTCGTTTGGGCGAGAAGATGCGGCGGTTATCGACTGGCATTCCGCGGTGCTGTTCGGCAAGGAAATGGATGATGTGCGCGCCGTCTTGGAATTCGCCAACGTCGAGTTGCTGGAGATGCGGATGCTCGACGAACAACTCGACCGGGCCCTAGACGAAGGCTACGAAGCCTTGTCTCGTAAACCGCGCCTTCTGTCCCTCACCGGCTCCCACGAAAAAGACATGAGGCACATTGCACAGCTTCAGGTCGACAGCGCGTTGATTTTTGAACGCGTCACGAACACCTTGAAGCTGCTGGGCGACCAGTATCTTGCCCGAGTCTATCGGCTGGTCTCGCAGCGCTTTCATTTGGAGGCATGGGACGCAAGCATCCTTCGCAAACTCCAGACCTTGGAAAGCATCTACGGCAAGATGTCGGACCGAGCCGGTACCAGACGGATGGAGGTCCTTGAGTGGATCATTATCATTTTAATCGCGCTTTCCCTCGCGGTATCGTTGTTCCCGGTTGGCCAGCACTGAAGGGAGCCCACGTCAGGCTCTACTGTGTCGTCTACGCACCGAGTGGGCGCAGAGAGATTGGTCCCATCCTAGCTCTCGGTATCTTCTTCTACTCGCCCCTTTCTCGTTTCAACGCAACCGATCGTGCTTGGCTCGCCATACATCGAGGAAGGCTGAAAGCTTGGCCCTCCACAGCGTATGCTCGTCGGATATCTTCTCCAGGAATTCTGAGAGACGCCTGGACTTGAAGATCGTGTACAGAGTCACGGCTGTCGTTGGGATCAGAACCGATAGGAAAATGAAGAGTTTTTTTACGAACGGACTATCGGCCTCAGCGATCAAATTCATGCCCAGAAAACCCGTCGTTGCCATGCCGATCAACCCAACCGTGGTCACGACGGTCAAGCGCACCATCGTTTCTCCTTGACGGCGCAGCACATCGCTATCCAGATACTGACTCATATCCTCAATCGCTTCCCGAACCTCGGTATAGAGCTGGGCAGTCCCAAGATGCCTATTCGTCATGCGAAACAATTCCTTCACCTGGGTATGTTCCGAGACATCCTGGAACCAGTACCGATGGGTGAAACGAAGGAATACGCCGAGTATCTGTCGTATCATGGACCGGAAGTGCCTGATCGATTCCAAATTGTCGGGCTCCAACCGGTTGAGGGCATCAACCAGGCGATCGGACAGCATGAGCATGGTTGCTTTATGAAAATGGGAAATCAAAAAGAGCACAAAGTACTCGTGCCGAAACTGTTCGAGTCCCGTCTTTCGTGTGGCTGACAATCTGTCGCCGCAATCGCTCACTTCCGTGAAGACACGTCCGCTACAGATGAAGCGGGTCCCCCGGCGCGCATGGTCTCTATTCCTCCAGTATCGATCATAAAAACAGCGCTTCTCAAAGTCGCCAAGGTCCTGTTCGGAGTACGGCAGTGAGTCCGATGAATCAGGGGCGGCCGCCAGCCCCAGCCGTATAAAATCCTCCCGGGCGAGCTCAGCTGGATTGTCTATTGTCAGATAGGCCATCAACGGCAGTAGATGAGATTCGATTTGCCGATAACGGATGAGGCCGGTCTTCCCAGAATGGTGTAGGACCAACGGTTCCAACAGAAACTCCCAATGCGAGGCAATACAGGGCGCCCGGTACTGGCATGCAAATGACAAGTATTTCTCCCTGTGTTCATAGTCGGAGGACGCCAACACCGTGCCATCCCTGGCCAGCCATTCGGCCTTTTTCAGGCAATGACCACCCTGTCCCTCGGATTCCCAATACGTAGGATATCCTCTGGCAAAACGAAGCATGGTATCCTCTACGCAGGCCAGAGGGAGGTCATCGGCGAAAATCTCCATGGCCAGGATGACGATGTCAATGTCGTAGAAAAAGTACAAATCAATATGCGCGACCTCGAATATGACCGGGAGAGTTCCGGTATCGGGGTAGGTCATCCGCACCCGTGCGACATCGGTGCGGCGGAATACGCGAATCGGTGATTCCTGATTAATGCCAGGTCCCCGCCCTGTACCCTCGCCGTAGAGAAAACGCTGGACGGACGGGAGGAAGGTGATGAATTCGCTGTAATGCCGTTCCTGAAACAGAGAGGGGTCTCCGGTAAACTCGTCTTCCACCTCTCGCCAGAGGTTAGTGAAGTCCTGTGTCTGAATAAAGTCGCAGTGTTTCTGGATCGGCAGATCGTCACGGATCGGCATCAGCTGCAGCGGCCAGAGCACAATCTGCCTGAAATGCCGGACAACGAGGCCACGGTCGAGAGAAATCCCCTCGCCTACATCACTCGTGTTCGCTGATGTTGATTGTTCCATGTGCGGTCAGGAAATTAGGCGAAGCTTGTCGCGCTGCTCTTCATGGCCTGGACTTCCAGTGAGTCAAGAACCATTCCTGAGAATTCACAGCTGCTTCACCCTGTGTCGGCTGCTTACGTTCATACGTTCCGTCAGAAAGCAACCGTCTTGCCTGCACATTGTCCCGCAGCCCCATGCCGAGAATGTCGTTGATGATGATCTCACGCCACTGAGGATCTTCTACAGGGAACACCACTTCCACCCGGTGATCCAGATTTCGAGGCATCAGATCGGCGCTCCCCATCAGCACCTCGTTCTGCCCACCGTGACGAAAATAGAAGATCCGTGCGTGTTCCAGAAAACGTCCAACCACTGAAGTAACGGTGATGGTCTCGCTGATCCCCGGAAGGCCTGGCTTTAGGCAACAAATGCCCCGCACTTGAAGATCAATCCTGACTCCGGCTTGCGATGCCTGGTAGAGAGCCTGAATACACGGTGTATCGACCAATGCGTTCATCTTGAACGCGATATATCCATCAGCGTGCTCGCGATGGCGGGAGGTCTCGCGCTCGATCCGATCGAGTATTTGCTGCCTGAGTGTGGTCGGTGCAACGAGCAACTTGGAATAGATGTTCTTGCGGGAATACCCGGTCAGTGAGTTGAACAGATCGGATACATCGTGGGTAATGGCAGGGTCACAGGTGAAGTAGCTCACATCGGTATAGATACGACTGGTGACCACGTTATAATTTCCGGTGCCGAGATGGACATAGCGGCGGATTCCCTCCGGTTCGCGACGGACGATGAGACAGACCTTCGCATGCGTTTTGAGCCCGCGTACGCCGTACACAACGTGCACACCTTCATCCTCAAGTTTTCTGGCCCATTCAATATTATTCTCTTCGTCAAATCGAGCTTTGAGCTCCACCAGGACCGCGACTTGCTTGCCGTTGACACGAGCTTCCATCAGGGCATCGACAATGGGTGATTTGGGATTGACGCGATAGAGAGTCTGTTTAATGGCGAGGACGTCCGGGTCATTTGCTGCTTCTCGCAGAAATTCCACGACCGGCATGAAGCTGTCATAAGGATGATACAAGAGCACGTCCTGCTGACGGATGGCAGCCAAAAGACTGCCTGATTTACTCACGCAGGGAGGGACGGCCGGAACAAACGGCGGATCCTTCAGATCAGCACGGTCAAGTGCGTGCAGTTCACGAATCCCAGCCATCCCGATCGGGCTGTGTCCCGCATAGACAAGGTACAACGGTAGCTGAAGGTTTCTTGTCAGGATTTCGCGGATGTGACCGGGTGTCGCCGCATCCAATTCCAATCGAACGGCTGACGTGTACTGTCGCTGGTCGAGCTGTGCTTCCACCGCCTCGATGAGATCGGATGCTTCGTCTACCTCAATCGCAACATCGGCATCTCGCGTCACACGGAATGGATAGGATGCGACAACGTCCAGACCGGGAAAGAGATTGTCCAGGTTGTGTGCAATAACCTCTTCCAGCCAGACAAATTGCTGCACCCCTCCAGCCCCGCCCAAACCCATCTGTTGGCGCGCAACATCCTCATCGGTGGGGATCGGAACCAGTCGAGGGAAAACGTCAGGCACTTTGACGCGCGCGAAACAGTCACCGCGCTCGGGGTCATTTACCAATACGGCAAGATTAAAGCTCAGACTCGAGATATGCGGGAAGGGATGGGTCGGGTCAAAGGCGAGCGGAGTCAGCACCGGAAATATTTCTCGCTGAAAGTACCCTTGGATCGCCTCTCGTTCCCTCTGCCCCAGCTCTACATAATGTAGAATGCGAATGCCGGCTTCTTCCAACCCGGGCAAAACATCCTGTTTCCAGCACATGTTGTATCGTTCATAGTGGACCATCAGCTCTCGGTTGATCGCCAGTATTTGCCCTGATGGTGTCATGCCATCGGGCGTCGTTCCGACGACTCCGCCAGCCACCTGACGATGGAGACCTGATACTCGAATCATGAAAAACTCATCCAGATTCGTGGCGAAGATCGCCAGAAACTTCACTCGTTCCAAAAGAGGATGCCGCTTGTCCTCGGCTTCTTCGAGAACCCGCAGATTGAATCGCAGCCAGCTGAGTTCTCGATTCAGGAAATGGCGCGACTCATCGATACCCTGCTCTGGCTCGGCGGCTGATTCTCCCTGCCCAGCAGACTGGTCGATCATGGAAGCTCCTTGAGGATGAACATTCTCTTACACCTGTTCTTTTGCATTCTACATGGAGAGGCTGATCGTGTTCAGAAAAGGCACGTGGCCAGGATCTTACAAAACGCACACCGTGACACAGCCATTGGACCACCAAGAATCCGATGAGCTTACCAACCGACAAACCGTGGGAGTTTATCCTGCATGCGATCACAACGCCGTTGCAGGGGCGTTACAGATCTGTAACATTTCGATCCTGGGCCGTACTAACCCCTGACAACTGTTGGTGTTCGTCAAGCAAACGCATCTCCTTCGAGGACAATTCGTGGCGTAAGAGCCCGCTCGCCGATTATCCCCTACTGATTCTTGAGCCGCAGCCGTAACGCCGAGAGACCCCTACCGGGCAATCTTCGATGCGGTGTGTGCCTTAAAAAAGCGCTCGGACGGAAATGGCCTTCTCAGACAGGATAAAGCAATCAGCCGTGGTCCTTCATATGTTAATTTGTTTGGACGACTCATGAATGCTCTTAGAAAAGCGTCCCTATCAAGTCGGCTATGTTTCATCGCCTGCCTTTCTTTGGGCTGGCTCCTTTCGCAAGATGTCACCCGAGCAGAGCCCCAGCCTGAAGTAACGGTGTGGCTGGAGTCTGGTCAAGCCGTTGCGACCAGTCAACTGAGCGGCCGGCGGGAAATACCCTTGGGTGCACAGGAAGTGATCATCAGTTCCGGCACGAATGGGATCAATGGTATCGTCGTCACGTCTCGTTGGCTGTTAGGGTTTTCAAGCCGTGCCCTGACCTGGAGCAAGATAGAACTGGACGTAAACGAAAAAGTCCTCGAACGAAAGATCCTCCCAAGCTTCAGCCTCGTCAGAACGGATCGACATCTATACGGATTTCGGGGCGTCAACGGGCTGTGGCTCGAAGAAGCGTTAGGAGTGCGGGAAAAGGTGACTCGCTTTCACAGCAACGACTACGGAGCAGTCTTCATCACCAATGAGCGTGTGGTTGGATTCACACCACTGCTCGGCGGCTTCGCGTCGAGGCTCTTGGACGTGCATGAGCGCATCGTGGGTGTGGAGAATGACAATGGGCTCATTCTCGTTTCCACCACCAAGCGAACGCTGGTCTTCGGCAGCCGCCTGAGCGGATGGGAGGAATTCGAGTAACGGTGTTGGCCGTTCTTGCCAGTCTTGCCGGAGTTTACACCGATTTAACAAGTCGTTCATCGAAGCGGCATAAGACGCCGGTATCGTACTCTCCTGAGACTTCCCTTCACCCTCTGAGAGTTGAGCATGAAAACTAGAACCGCCACGGATTCACCAGTTCCCTCTATCCATGTTGAGAGCGGTTCGTCTGCTGGAATGGAGGCCGTGACAGCTCACAACTCTCTGCACGCCACTCCCCCTTGTGACGGCAATCTTGAACTGATCCTTCGGGAGCTCTTGGCTATTAGGGCCGGTATGGTCGATGAGTCGGCCGTGTCAGAAGCACGTCTGAGTAGAATCCATCCCAACTACAGAGCCAGTGCCGCCAATCTCCTGCATTACCTGACTCTGCGTCAACGCGATCTCCGTCCATTGCAGCTCCGACTAGCCGAGATGGGGCTATCCTCTCTTGGTCGAGCTGAATCGCATGTCCTGACCACACTCGATGCCGTTTTACAGGTTCTGCACAGCTTGGCACAGCGCCCCTATCAGGTCCCGCCATCAGAGGAGACCGTACCCGATTTCGCAACTGGGCAACGCCTCCTTGATGAACACACCGACACATTGTTAGGTCCGCAACCTCTTCGGCGTGGGACCCGGATCATGGTGACCATGCCGAGCGAGGCGGCGAATGATTATATGTTGGTTCATGACTTGCTCCAACAGGGGATGGATTGCATGCGCATCAATTGTGCGCACGATGATGTCCCGGCATGGTTGCGGTTAATCGAGCACATGAAGCGTGCCAAAAAAGTACTGGGTCGATCTTGCAAGATCCTCATGGATCTGGCCGGACCAAAACTCCGTACCGGCCCGCTGGAGCGGGGCCCGGAAGTAGTCCGTATTCATCCCTGTCGCGATAGCTATGGCAGAGTCATTGCCCACGCCCGGGTGTGGTTGACTCCAGCGACTGCCCCCCAATCACCTCCTGCTCCGGCGCAGGCTTGTCTTCCCGTCACCGCCCCATGGTTCGCCCGCCTTCGTCCCGGCGAAGAGGTCCACCTCACCGACGCTCGGCAAGCCAAACGCAGCCTCACCATCGTGGACGTCACCGAACAAGGTTGCTGGGCGGAAGCCACCAAGACAACGTACATCATCCCCGGTACAGTCCTCAGTCGTCACTCCATGACAACGGATCGAAGCACCCGCGATGGAATCGTTGGTAAACTGCCACCGGGTGAGAACCCTATCGTCCTCCGGCAAGGGGATGTACTCATCTTGCAGCGTGACATCAGACCCGGCCGCGCTGCAACCTGCGACAGTGCTGGGCAGGTGCTCACTCCTGCGTCGATTGGCTGCACCATACCGGAAGTATTCGACGACGTTCGATCCGGGGAATCGATCTGGTTCGACGACGGCAAGATCGGAGGCGTGGTTGACAAGATCGAGCCACACCGAGCGTTCATTCGAATAACCCACACACGCGCAGGCGGCGACAGGCTCCGGAGCAACAAAGGGATCAATCTGCCCGAGAGCAATCTTCGCCTGGCAGCGCTGACTCCCGTGGACCTAGAGAACCTCGCCTTTGTCGCGGAGCATGCCGACATCGTCGGACTTTCGTTCGCGAACAGCGCGCAGGACGTGGCGTCACTTCAACAGCACCTGGCTTCACACGGGCATCAGCAACCCGCCATCGTCCTGAAAATCGAAACGCGGCGCGGCTTCGAGAACTTGCCGGAGATGCTGCTGACGGCGATGAGATGGCCGTCGTGCGGTGTGATGATCGCACGAGGTGACCTGGCTGTCGAATGTGGTTTTGAGCGTTTGGCCGAAGTTCAGGAAGAGATTCTCTGGATCTCGGAGGCGGCCCACGTCCCTGTGATCTGGGCGACACAAGTCCTGGAAACCCTGGCCAAGAAAGGGATGCCATCCCGCGCCGAGATTACGGATGCCGCGATGGGACAACGTGCCGAGTGCGTGATGCTGAACAAGGGCCCCCATATACTCAACGCCATCCGTGTTCTCGATGATATCCTGCGGCGGATGCAGGCGCATAAAGCAAAAGGGCGGGCTCTACTGCGTGAGTTGCGAGTGGCCCAGGCACTGCCGGTCGAATCCTGCTCGCAGCCAAACAACAGCGAATCAGAATCCAATTCTCCATTAACACTCATCAAAGAACCATCCCAATAAAGTGAAAGTATCCACCTGTAACTTCTACGTAACGCCAACCTAACGCTGGAGCGTCATCATGTATCTCCCTGATCACTCAGGAGGTATGGACCATGGTTCTTAATGATGATGGCCCTCCGACACTTCCCATATCGTTGCTCTCGATGCAGCGGGCGCTCATCGAGACGTGCCCATCGCCAACCTGGAGGTTATACCGAGGCTGGATGCCACGGAAGACAAATAGGCAAGCCGGACAAATAGGAAACGGAACGCGAAGGGCGCGAGCGTTGTTGAAACGACTCGATGCGCAGGAGCACGCAAAGAACAAGAGCCGACTCTATTCTTCTCACCCCGCGGTAAACAAGCCTTGTCAGAAGGAACGAATAGGGACAGCAGCCATATCTCGCGTCAGGTTCCTCCCCTTTCGACAATCACCATCCTTTCACACAGAATTAGCACCTCTGTAATGGCCGCGAAACAGCGCCTCTGTAGACTTCCACCATGTTGATCAGTGGGGTCGCCGATGATGACTGTCAAACGAACACCAAACCGGAAGGAGGCGAGCAGTTATGACCATGTGGATCATCGAAGCGTTCCTGTTGAGCGCCATTGTGGGACTCACATATACCGTGCTATCTGCGGGCCGCGAGTAGGCGAAGCGACTTGCAACGAGCTTGAGCAGGGGAGGTTCAAAGAGAATGGGCGTGCAGACATACGCGAGCCGATGGGGAACAAGCCCCACCGGCCCGCGTCAGGATAATATTTCGCTCTCGGCAAACCGGTAAGCCTAGACATCATCTCGCAGCGACCGTCACCTCTTCGCACTGATGTTCTCCCCCGCTCGCAGTTTGATCTTGAAGGTCGTCTCCCAATCGCTGAGGCAGCCTGCTGTATCACGCAGCCGGTGAGACACCGCCACTCCTGGTTACACGTAGCCGGTTGCCCGAGTGGGTCCGCTCACTCCACCGGTCCGGTCTCATGGCCATGCTAAGGGCGAACATGGCTATGATAACCAAGAACAATACCAGTGCCATACCGAGAAGAACCCCCTGTTCGGATCTCGGCAATCAGGTATTCCATCTCCTTTGCTCAGATCAATGTTTGTTGTGAAAATAGAAATTGACGTCTTCGTGCTGACTGTCGCTGCAGAACAAAACCACCATCAGCGCCGACAAGTTTCAGCGTACGGCGTCGTGCATCTTGTTCACCGGTTGCAGGTAATCACTTCACCGAACCAACCTTAGTCTGATGAAGATGCCACAGACGCTCATCACGATGATGCCCACGCAAGTCATAAGGGACTTCACGAGCAAGAACCCCACCCGCAGCTTAGCAAGCATAGTGTCTTCCTCCTTGTCTTCAAAAGAGGACCAGGACATTGTCCTGCTCCATTGATTCACCCATCTCGTGCCTTGGATCAGCGAATTCCTATTCGTGTGTTCCTCTGAACACCCATCAGTGAAGCATGCCACGAGGACTCGACTCGTAGACATCAATGGGTCAGCGTGATTACTCGTGAGGCGGACTCCTTTGTGCATTGAGTAGATATGTACCCGTCGTGCATCACTGCCTCATTGCCGAATCGTAAACGCCGTGTAAAACACTGTTCCTTCCCTGGAAATTTACCGGCCTGTAATACCCGTCTAATACCGGCGCAATGTCGTATTGGTAGTGGTCAAACATAAAGGAGGGGTCAGATGAAATGTTCTCATTTGGCGTTCGTCGTCTGTGTGATCGCGATACCAGTGCAGGGGGTACTTCCACCGCAGAATTTGGCGCAAGTTCGCGCGACGATCGATCCTGACATTCCGGCCTATATCGTTCAGGATTCAGTATCCGGCAGACTGACCATTTCCGCGCCTGAAACGATGAAGCCCTTGGTTGAGGCCTGGGCAGGGGATCTGATTCGCCAGCATCCGGACCTGATAGTCACTGTGATACGAGAGGACCCCAACTCCGGCCTCGCAGCACTCCTTGAACGTCGGGCGGAGATCGCAGCCATGTCCCGCCGCATCACTCCCACTGAAATTGCGGAATTTATCTTCGAATATGGGTATGTACCGATGGAGGTTCCCGTGGCTCGTCACGCATCGACCGTCTTCGTTCACAACGACAACCGGAATGCCAACTTTTTAATACCTAGTAAAGTGGATCGCCTCCACCCTGTTCGACGAAATCTTTACCTGTATATCACCAGACCCTCAAGATCGAACCCTACTCCCCCGTCTGCAGAGCTGGTCCGCTACGCGTTGAGCCGGCAAGGTCAGGAGCTGGCACTCGCCTTGGGACACTCCCCGCTATCCTATGCGGAGATTGCACGGGTGAGTTCGAAGTGGTTAGTTTGCTGCAAGCTCCCCTGAATTTTACCCCAACGTAATCTCACCTTAACGCTCGAGCAATACTCCAACGCTAATATACAAACAATACAATTATAAATAATAAGGAGGATCAGTTATGGTCACCGTAGGGAACTTAATGCAGAAAGAACCGGTCACGGTGGATGTGGGCACATCGGTCGTGGAGGCGGCGAAATTGATGAAAGCCTGTAACGTGGAAAGTGTGCTGGTGGTCCGCCAAGCGCAGATCATCGGCATTGTGACCGAGTCGGATGTCGTCAAGAAGTTTGTGGGCGCGGAGAAAGCCGCGTACTTCGTGCCGGTGGAGGACATCATGAGCAGTCCGGTACCAGGCATCGAAGAGCGGCGGCCGTTGACGGAAGCCGCTGATCTCATGGACAAGCAACGCACACTCCACCTAGGAGTCACAAAAGCCGGTGCACTCATCGGTTTGCTGTCGGTTCGGGACTTTCTTCGTCCAGTCTCCCTCGACGAGTTCTAACGACCCTGCCTTTCATGAGCCTGCTGCCTGCTCGGTTAGGGGGCCCCTCGCCCCCTCTCTTCCACATCGCCAGTTCGCACGGGTGATCTCCCCCAGCATTTCCTGACGACCCACCGGGAGTTGCGTTTCCCTCTCTCCAGCGTCCATACTTAGAAACGCCGGTTCTTCTGTGAGAATTCCACCTTGTCTCGATTGGCCACCCTTCTCGCTTCTCATGGTCGCTCCTCCCCGATCTCTTCACAACGAGAACGCGAACGGAAGCTGACCGTCGCACCTGATTTCCACCTCCCTCGGCTGCCCGGCACACCGCTCCCCCGACGGCAGCTGATTGCACGGATAACCCTTCGCCATCGGGTCGAACGGGGGAAGAAGGCCTGGCAGCTGAAGATTCCGTTGGGCGACGATCGGCAGGAGATAGAAGTGGCTGGCACCCAAGCCAATCCACCAGATTCCTTGCGACAGCTGCTGATGCTCCATCTTGACCATCGGCACCTAGTCCCGATCGTGACGCTGCGTGTCTGGCGACGGGGCTTCTTGGTGCATCATGGCCGAGTGCCCGTCGCGGAGATTGCCCTCGACACAGTGGCAGTTGAGAAGAACGGCGGTATCATCCAACGCTTTCACGAACTCGAAATTGAACAGCGGCAGGGAGACGAGGCCTCGCTTCATTCCCTTGAACGGCAGCTGCGCGAGGCCGGAGCGTCCGATCATGACGGACGGCCCAAGTTCTTTCGGGCCCTCTCGCTCCCAGCCCCCACCCCCTCTGCACCGCCTGAGCCGAAGGCCCCGGTGGTCGACTATCTCAAGTGGGCGCTCGCGCAGCACGTCGGATGGCTCCTGGCCCATGATCCCGGCACGAGACTCGGCACCGAGCCTGAGAGCCTGCATCAAATGCGCGTCGGGACCAGGCGCCTGCGCGCGATACTCCGCACAGCCCGGCCGACCCTCCTGCCCACATGGGTCACGACACTGGAACAAGAGCTCACATGGCTCAGCGAGCTGCTAGGGCCAGCCCGCGATCTCGACGTCCAGATCGCCCATTTCACGCAAGAATCTGCCAATTTAGATGCGCGAGATCGCAAGCTGCTGGCACCATTCATCTCCCATCTACGCACGCAACGAGAGGCCGCTCAGCAGATGGTGGTCAGCGAGCTCACAGGCGTTCGCTACGTGGAACTGATCCGGCGGCTTCAACAAGCGGCGCAAGACCCTGCTGTCGTGGAGTCTCCCCTGACCGTGCGCGACCTCGCCAGACAGGAATTCAAAAAGTTGCGCAAGGCGATCAGCCGGCTCGCCCCTTCCCCATCGGACGCCACACTGCACAAGATCCGCATCAAGGCTAAACGCGCCCGCTACGCAGCGGAACTTGCTCGCAGCTCAGTGGGGAAACCAGCCAGCCGGTTTATCAAGTCCGCGCGTGAGGTCCAGGATCTCCGACAGTTCCTCAAATACTCGACGAGTGTCCGCGCCGGATTCGTCGCAGGACGCATGGTTGAACGCCAGCGCCAACGCTGCCGCAACGTTCATAAGGAGATCAAACCGCTGTTCAAGTCGTTGCTGAAACGAGGGAAGAAGGCCTGGGAATGAACGAGGCTTACTTCACTTTGGACAATTCGGCGGGAATTCTGATCTCTTGTCCGTCTTGCAGATTGACGACGAACACCGACGTGGCGTTGGGGTCGAACTGTTCATAGGCAAACACTGCGGTAAACCGGGATCGGAAGACTGGGCCGTTCGTTTCGTTTTTTCTCCCCCGTTCGGCCTTACCGATGTCGATCGGCTTGATCCGCTTCGATCCTTGCTGCAACTCAATCAATGCGCCCTCGGCGAAATACTCATCATCGCCGCACAGCTGTACTTCCATTTCCATGTTGGGCATGTCCATCACTTTCTGGATGAACTCCTCGGGCATGCGCACGTCTGTCTTCCGCTTCTTTGATTCTGCCGCCTCTTGGCGACCAAAGGCTTCCAGGCGATACCGCTTGGTGCGAAGGACAGCGCTCGCGCCGCAGGGCTCTTTCTCCGGGTCGGCCCCCACGCGAGTCGCTAAGGACGCTTGCTGAAGGACTTTCTTTACGTCTTCCGGCGAATTAGCCTTTTCCATCGGAATGCGCCCGATCTCCAGCGCTTTGTGCGCCTCGTCGGGCGATAGATTGACCTCAATCGCCCACACGCCACTGTTCCCTGCCGCAAGGACTCCGATCAAGCCCACCAGCGACGCAATCCGTTTGCGAACAGTCATGCCTTCCTTTTATTTGGCCGATATGGCGAGACCCAACGAATTAGGCACAATCAGATTAATGGCGTGCATTGTAGGTGAACCCTCATGCCTTTGCAATTAGGAGACGAACCGATTCCAGTTCGCATATGGTTGACGTCGATACAGGTCCTCGACGTTCACGAGAAGAGGATAACCGGCTGACCGAAGCAGATGCGCCACAAGCTTCAGCGGTAATCCCACCACGGTCGTATAGTCGCCGGCGATCCGTTCTACCAGACCTGCACCGAGTCCTTGGATCGCATAGGCTCCGGCTTTGCCTAACGACTCCTCCGATGCAAGATACCGTTCATACGCGTGCTCGAGGTCCGCTTTCATCCAGACTTCCGCCGTGGCCACCTCCACTGATTCAATATGCCGCTCTCGGTCGCATAAGGCGACGGCCGTATGGACCTGATGGGAACGGCCAGCCAGACGTGCCAGCATGGTGCGTGCATCTGCAAGATCGACCGGCTTCCCGAGCAGTTGGCCATCGAGATCGATCACGGTATCACTGCCGAGCACAAGGGCTCGTGGCCTCACACATGCCACGGCTCTCGCCTTTTCGCGCGCGAAACGCCTGACCTGCTCAATTGGCGACAACCCAACCGTGGGGTGTTCGTCGAACTCCGACGGGCACACCTCGAAGGAAAGGCCCAGCAGTGCCAGGAGTTCCTGGCGGCGTGGCGAACTCGACGCCAGCACTAGCTGCATCGTGAGACCAGTACGCTCGACTCCTCGGCTAATTCAGTCTGGGGCAGGTCCGTGATGGCTTCCGGCCGATCGTGAAACTCTGCGAGCAGGGCACGGAGCTCTTCGACAGATGAGACCCGCACCATCTGTGCGCGAAGCGAGGCGGCATGTGGAAAACCTTTACAATACCAGCCCAGATGTTTGCGCATGCGGTGAAATTGCTGTGCGCCAAAGAACTGCGTGAACTGACGGGCATGTTCGACTAAGACCGCAAACCGTTCGTGCAGCGGACGCGCACAGACATCCGATCCGACCTCAGGATCGCGCACACCACCGACTCCTATGCGAGCCCGTTCCTTTGCGTGAAAGAACCACGGCGCGCCAAGCACCCCTCGCCCGACCAACACTCCATCGACTCCCGTGTCACACACTCTTCCGGCGATGTCGTCAAGACGCTGAATGTCCCCATTTCCCAATACTAATGTCGTGGTTCCCCGCGCGAGTGCGGCAGCGCGGGCAATGGCCGACCAGTCCGCCGTGCCGCGATACATCTGCTGGAGCGTTCGTCCATGGAGCGAGAGCACGGCCGGCGCTTCCAGTAAAAGTTGTTTGACCCAGTCTTCAACCGTGACCGAATCGTACCCAATCCGCGTCTTCACGGACAGCGGCAGTCGCCGCCGCGGGGGAGGGCTCGTGTCGCCGCGCTGTTGATTGAGACGTTCAAACATGGCAATGCGCGCCGGCTTCAACCCTGCTTGTTCAAGCGTCTGTCCGTCGGCCCAATCCTCGATGCCCCGTTTGGCTGCCTGCATGATTGTGCGCGCCAGTTCCGGCGTGCGGATCAGCCCGGCGCCTGATCCCGACGACGCCACACTCTTCGACGGACATCCCATATTGATGTCCAGCCCATCAAAGCCTAACTCGCACACCGCCTGGGCCGCCAAATAGAAACGCTCCGGGTCTTTCCCATAGAGCTGCGCCACGATGGGACGCTCCCCCTCGCTGTACCGAAGCGTCTCCAAGCACTTTTCCGGTCCATGACAGATGTCATGGACATGTGTAAATTCTGTAAAGCTGACATCCGGCTTTCCTTGCTGTGCGATGACAGATCGGAAGCACGCATCGGTGACACCATCCATTGGAGACAATCCAATGATCGGACGTGGGAGATTCAACCAAAAGCTCATATCAGCTCTCGTACGCTGGAACACCGGGTTCGTTGGCAAAGTGGTACGCTCGGCGAAGGTCCTCGGCTTCTCTTTCGGCAATGCCGTGCAACTCTGGCACCACCTCATGGATAAACTCTACAAACCGGTCGACCTTCAGCAGGAAGAAGTCGTACGTACCGACGAGAGTCCGTGGCTCACGGAACCAGAATGCCACAAACCCATCAAGCGACACATCGCGCTCTTTAAGCCGACGACAGGATTCTACAAACATATCCTCTATCTTTCCTCCCCAGTGAAGAATCTCATACGGGAGATAGACGGAACGATAGAGGTTCAGCTCTTGGATGTTGACAGTGGCTTGGCTCCATTCTGCTCCCGCTGGCTCCATCGTTCCCGCCACAACTCGGGCATATCGATCATACGCCGCTTCAAGGGTTGCTGTACCTGGTGTTGCCCTCGGCCCTTCCGACAGTGCGCATGGCTCGGAATCCGGCACGACCTGTTCAGTGTTGGTCAACTGGTGGAACAGTACCCCATAACGACGGGTGAACGCCACGAATTCATCCACGATCAATTCGACCGGTTTCGTATCCACCTCCAGAGCAAGACCTTTCAGGCTGGTGAGCTGTGGGTGGCATAAAATCTGATCGAGCATCTCGAACAAGACGGTCGGAATGGGAGCGGAATGGGCATCAATCCAGGCAGGAAGCGCGTCATCGCCTAGACCACCCCCCAGTCGTGACGCGAGGGCTCGGTCTGATTCATGAATGGCCAGACCCGCCACGTGAATCTCAACCACACGGTCCATGGGAAACTCGTTGAGAAATGCTTCGATAAATCGTGTGAGCGACATGTTCCGATGCGCGCCGGAATAGCGAAACACCGTCCAGAGATGGCCCACGTCCAAGACCAGCCCACAGGGAACCTGTTCGCTGATGACCTGAAAAAACCTTGGGATAGACATGGTCCCAGCGACAAAGTACGTGAGGGGCGGCATTTCAAGGAGCATCAGTGGTGTGCTCCCATTGGCCAAACGACACCGTTGATCAAGCAGACGTTGGATCAATCGTGTATTATCAGCCACCACGTTCGCGCTTAACGGCGTATAGAGCGGGGGAAGGTAGGTCCCGTAGTGATAGCCGGCGAGATATTTTGTCGCACACTCATGATTCAGCCAGGCACTCTGCAAGATTACCAGTTGCTCAGCAGCCTCGGAGATTTCTTGTCCAAACGCCGTCGAATCGGCCATCTGGGGTTGAGTGACCCACAACCCTTCGCCATGATATGTCAGTAGACCGTTGCCGGCCGCTTTCCTGGTGGATGCTAACACCCTCGATGTCGTACGGAACACTTCAAGGTAGGCAGGCGGCACTTGACGTTCTTGTAGCGTTCCCCGCAAGCTAGAAAGGTCCGGAGCATGAATATCGACGGAAAGCCCCAACCCATGAATCGGAATGGTCTCGAGCCGACGAAGGAACTCCCTATGATAAGGCCCACTCGACGCCATCATTTCTCTCTTACCGACAGTCAAAACACATTTCTAGTGTATGCCGGAAAACCATTGAATGACAAGGCTTTCAACCTCTCATGGCCCCCATGGACCTTCTGCTATACTTGGCATACATTGCGGCCAGGAGGGGGGCAGATTCGTGAGAAAAAAGGACCTCGCTGAGGAATGGCAGACACGGACAGTCAAGAGCCAAAGGCCACGGATCACCAGACCATACTGGTTGCACATATGATGACACCCGGCGTAGTCCAGGTACCGGGAGACGTCTCGGTTACTGAAGCCGCGTCGCTTTTGGAACGCGAACGCATGCCCTGCCTCTTGGTCAAGGATACCGAGTCTCGTTTCGGGCTCATGACACCGACCGACATCGTCAAAAAGGTCGTTGCGCAGGGCCTCGAACCGGATGACATTGAGGTCCGAGCCATCATGACAAGACCAGTCCAATTTATCGAGTACGATCGAGCGATGGACGAGGCCTCGGCACTCATGATGTCCACCGGGACACCGATCCTCATCGTCACGAAACAAGATCAACCGGTCGGCGTCCTCACCGCAAGAGACCTGATTCTTTCCCCAAAGCGATGCACGACGAAGATCTCAGCTACCATCAGTGTCCTGGAGGGAGAGGGCGTGGGAGATGAGCATCCGGTCACCATCTCACAGCTCAGTCATGCCGGGGCTTCAGTGGAGTCGCCCTCGCTGTTACTACCTGGGACCAGAGTCCTATTGAGCTTTTGCCTCTCTGAGATGATGAGTCCCTTGACCATCCGAGGGAGCATCTTGAATAACACGAGCGTTGAGTCGGTGTCCGGCAACAGAGGTTCCCTCATAGCCGCACCTCGGGGTATAGAGATACAATTCGTCGATCTCTCTCCCGCCGACCAGTCCAGAATCAAAGCCTGGGTGCTGGCCAATCTTCCTAAGTCGTTCGAGCCCTCCTAGATCGCACCAGATCCCGACAATCTTTGACCAACGTCTGATCCATTGGTACAATTTTGTGTCTCACTCAATGGAAAGGGTAGCTATGAATACAACCGGTAAGATTTCGCAGAGTCGATCCCGCCCCGTTTTATCGCGAGATGAGATTCTTCATCAGGTCAGCACTCTTCTTAATAGCCCGGAGGACGACCTGCATGCCGCACTCATGCGAGAGCTCCTGACGGGTATGTTGAAACTCCATGACGCACACTTAGATCTCTTGGATGTGAAAATCGTGAACCGCGCTGTCAAAGAACTGCGTCATGCATTCGGTGTCTTCAACGGCTATCGCAACCGGCAGAAAGTCAGCATTTTTGGCTCAGCGCGCACCCCCTCCGACGATCCCAATTATCAACTTGCCCATCAATTCTCCCAAAGCATCGTCCGAGCAGGGTTCATGGTCATCACCGGCGGGGCAGATGGGATCATGCGCGCCGCCCAAGAGGGCGCCGGACGCGAGAACAGCTTCGGCGTCAACATCATGCTGCCCTTCGAACAAGGTCCGAACTCCACGATCGCCGATGACCCAAAGCTGATTACCTTCAAATACTTTTTCACCCGCAAGTTGATGTTTCAAAAGGAAGCCAACGCCATCGCGCTCTTCCCTGGCGGGTTCGGAACGCACGACGAAGGTTTTGAAATCCTCACGCTCGCCCAAACCGGCAAGAGTGATCCGCAACCGATCATCTGTCTTCAAGCCCCCGGCTGCGACTATTGGGACGATTGGTCGGCGTTTGTGACGAGGCAACTGCTGAAACGCAAGCTCATCAATGAAGAGGACATGAGTCTCTTCTCAATCGTCACGACCGCAGATGCAGCTGTGAGCCAGATCATCAGATTTTACCGCCGTTATCATTCTATGCGCTTTGTGGGACGAGAGCTGGCAATGCGACTCAAGCAGGCCATTACGCCTGAGCAACTCGAACAGCTCCGGGAGCGATTCTCCGATCTCCTATCGGACGGCACGTTCGAACTTCGCGGCCCACTCACGGAAGAATTGGACGAACCGGCTCTGCGTGATCTCCCTCGACTCGTGTTCACTTTTAATCGACGCAACGCCGGCCGACTTCGCCAATTGATCTGTCACCTGAACGAGTTGTGAGCCATGCCGTACATGTCGGCATGAACGCGACAGATGCCTTTTAGTCCTGACTTGGGCATGCTATTCTCTCTCAACTCTTATGGGTAATGTATCTTCAGCACCTCCATTCCATGGTTCTCCGGACATTGTCCTGTACCATGCCGAATGTTCCGATGGGTTCGGGGCAGCCTGGGCTCTCTGGAAAAAGTTTCCGAGCGCGAGTTTTTCACCAGTCAAACATGGCCACCCGCCCCCTCCCGATCTCAAGGATCGCCGTGTCGTGATCGTAGATTTCAGCTATGCTCGGCCGATTCTGGAAGCTATGGCCTCCGAGACCAAAGAACTTCTGGTTCTCGATCACCATATCACCGCTGAGCGGACCTTGGACGGCTTTTCAAATGCGTACTTCGATCAAACAAAGTCCGGCGCCGTCCTAAGCTGGGAATGGGCCCACCGCACGCCGGCTCCCTGGCTGCTTCAATACATTCAAGACAAGGATTTATGGACCTGGGCTTTGCCGAACAGTCGCGAAATCAACGCGGCCTTGGCTTCCTACCCCTTTGATTTCAATGTATGGGATCGCTTTACTCAGTCGACCCTCGAGCAGGAAGGCCGAGCCATCTTGCGGTATGAACAGGAACTGGTCGGCAAACTCGCGGCACAGGCCGCTCTGGTTGAATTCCAGGGGGTGGTCGTTCCCTCCGTGCAAAGCGCCATTCTCACGAGCCAAATCGGCGAACGGCTCTCGCCGCATCATCCTTTTTGCCTGATCTGGCATGACCGCGATGGTCGTCGCTATTTCAGCATGCGGTCCCGAGCCGACGGGACTGATGTTGGGACCATTGCCGCCTCGTTTGGCGGCGGGGGCCATACCCATGCAGCCGGCTTTTCCGTTCCGCTGGAGACGGATGGAACTCCTCCGAGTGATCCTAGATTGCCTCGTATGTTCCGAGAACATCGCCAAACAGCATAGCCACAGACCCTCATGATTCCTCTCCACGACGATAATCCCACTCAACGAACTCCCATCGTCACGATGATCTTTATCGGCATCTGTGTCGCGGTGTTTCTCTATCAAGTGAATCTTCCCCAGGAGGCTGCCGAGCTCTTCGCATTTCAATACGGCGCCATCCCTGCCATTGTCTTCGGCCAGGCTTCGCTTCCCGAGGAAGCCGTTGCCTTTCCGGCATCCCTCAGCCTGGTGACCAGCATGTTTCTTCACGGAGGCTGGATGCACTTACTCGGGAACATGCTCTACCTCTGGATTTTCGGCAATAATATCGAAGATGCGATGGGTCACTCGAAGTTCGTCGTCTTCTATCTCCTATCTGGTATCCTGGCTGCGCTGAGCCATGCCTTAACTGACCCTTCCTCCCAAATCCCGATGGTGGGCGCCAGCGGAGCCATCTCGGCTGTACTCGGTGCCTATCTGCTGTTATTTCCACGCGCTCACGTGCTGGTCTTGCTGCCGGCGATCGGGATGACCCGAGTGGCAGCGGGCATCGTTCTCGTCATGTGGTTTATCACGCAGCTGATCAGCGGAGGCATGAGCGTAGGCGCAACAGGAGGGGGCGTAGCCTTTTTCGCTCATATCGGTGGATTCATCGCAGGCATGGCACTGATCGGTCTTTTCAAACGGAAGGATGTGCGTTTTTTTTCGCCTGGCCGGTCGACGTGGTCTTAATGAGGACGTCCCTCCCTGAACCGAGAAGACTGCTCATGCAGCATCCAACATCTCTCTGACCTTCTCGACTAATCCGGACTGACGGTAGGGATGCTGTAGGACAAACCGCTGATTGATCCGATGGTGCTGAATCGTTTCATCATCGTAGCCCGAGACAAACAGCGTCTTCATCGTTGGATGCTGGCGCAGAAGTCGGCGGGCAAGTTCACGCCCTCCGATCTCACGCATCACTAAGGGACTCACTGCGAGATGAACAATCCCCTTATAGTGTTGAGTGAGCATAAGCGCCTCGACCGATGAGGCCGCTTCCAAGACTCGATAGCGATGGCGCTGTAAGATGGACCGTGCCAGCTTCCGCTCGATTTCGCTTTCCTCCACAAGCAAGATCGTTTCATCTCCTTTGGCCAACATCGCTTTGGGAGTCATCTCGTCCCGTACCTCCTGCGCCGGAGCCGCAGGGAACACGACTCGGACAACCGTCCCTTGCCCTGGTCGGCTCTCGACGTCTAGAAGTCCGCAGTTTTGTTTAACAATCCCAAAGACCGCAGTGAGACCAAGGCCAATGTTGGTTTCTTTCGTCGAGAACAGCGGTTCGAACATATGGGCCTGAGTATCCAGACTCATGCCGGTTCCGGTATCACTGATTTGAATGAGGATCTGGGAATGTGCTGTATTGACCGACATCGGTCGGGCCAATTTTTGAAGCTCCTCAATGGTCTTGATCTCAATCGTCAGTCGGCCTCCGTTGGGCATAGCATCTCGTGCATTAACAACCAATTGAAGAAGAACGGTTTCCAAGCCTTCTCGATCCACCTCGGCATAGGCCACCTGCTCATCCGCCTTGACGATCAGCTCAATATGGTCGGGTAAAAGACTCACGATCATACTGTGCAGATCGGCGAACACCGCTTGGACGGACCAGATGTGTCCAACGTGCCGGCTCTCACACTCCAGTGCAATGAGCTGAGCCGTGAGCGTGGCAGCCTTTTCCCCGACCCTAAAGAGCTCATCGGCAGAAGACCTGAGAGGGTCGTTCGGCGGCAGACCCGATAACATGAGACCGGTCTGCTTTCCAATGACAGCAAACAACGCCCCGAATTCACCTGCAATTCTGGCCGTGACTCGACCGACGGCTTCCATCTTCTGTGCCTCATGAAGTTGTCGCTCAAGTCCCTTCCTGACAACATGCCCCTCGCGGAGACCGACATTCGCCTTTGCAAGATCCTCTTTCAGGGATTTAATTCTGGCTTCAAGGTGAGTTTTGGCGGTCTCCAATTCCTCCTCGGTCGTCTTCAGCTGCTCTACATCCTTCTGGAGCGAGGCCTTTTCTTCTTGAGCAACGGCCGTGCTTTCTAGTGCGACCCCGTAGAACACCGCCATGACGAGAAGAACCGGGATGCCCAGCAGCTGTCCGGTAGCCATGACTCCGGTTTGCAGAACCCCCTCATAGAGCACAACTGCATAGCCAGCACTCAAGAGCAGTGAGAGGCCAAGTAGATGACTGAGCCGCCTGACTGACGCCGCCACCAACATAAGAACAAAATAGGCAATGTACAGATCTGATCGGGCGTTCCCGGAAAGATAGATGACCGTTGTCACGAGCAGCGTATCTGCTGCAACAAGTCCTGCACTGAACCAGGCCGATCCCAGTAGAGCTTGAGGCAACATCGCGATGACGAGGATTCCCAGCCATAGCCCTACCACCAGACTATTGCTCATCACTCGACTCACGACTGATTCGGCACCGAAGAGCAATTCATACGAAAGGATGATGGTAACGAGGCCCTGGAGAACCAGGAACCGGGAGCTTGGGTTCGAAAGCAACTGACAGAGTCTAGCCGACCCCTGACCGGAACCTGCTTGGACCAAATTTTGTCCCATGTTTTTCAAGCCTCCCGCTTGCAACAGGACGTGGGATCCAGCAAGTGTCATACCTTAGGATTCCAAGCCAACCATGTTACTTACGAGGGTTTTTATCTTCCTCCCGATCCTTTACGGACCAGCCATTGACAAAATCGAACGATAGTAGCCTGTTGTACATGGGGTAAAAAGGCTCTCCGGCAGCCAAGATGTATGGGAACGACCTTACGCGGGCCTTGGGACCCGCTTGATGAATTGGTGAGCCAATTCTGCTGCTGTCGCCACTTGAGGAGCGGTAAAAGTCACATGCCCCATCTTTCTACCGGGACGAATCATCCGCTTTCCGTACAGATGAAGCACAGCCCCTGCGGTTGAATGGAGTGCAGAGGATCCTTCCCTGGATGTCACAGATCCTACTTCCTCACCAATGAGATTGACCATTACCGCAGGGCTCAAGAGCCTTGCTTCTCCCAATGGAAGCCCACAGGTCACTCGTACCTGTTGCTCGAATTGGGATACCGTACAAACGTCCAACGTATAGTGACCCGAGTTGTGAGGACGAGGTGCAATCTCGTTAATAAGGAGGGACCCATCGTTGGCCTGAAAGAGTTCCACACAAAATACACCTACACCCCGTAACGCCGTGACGGCTCGCTTCGAAAGTTCTGTTGCCTGCTCAGCAACGTCAAGTGGAATAGCAGCAGGTACCCGCGTTTCTCGTAAGATGCCCAGCTCATGCCGATTCTCGACCACTGGATACACACAGGATGCGCCACACTCGCTTCGTACGACGAGCACTGAGAGCTCTCGGACATATTCAACGAATTGTTCAAGAATCCATCGATGACCGGACGTGGCTGTTTCCAAGAGGTCTTCAATATCCCGGACATCCGCGGGCTTTCGAAGTAGCCACTGACCTTTCCCATCGTACCCACTCTTTGCGGTCTTACAGACAGCGGGAAGGCCGAGACGGTCGACAGCTGAGACTAGTTGAGATGACGATTCGACGATAGCAAACGCGGGGACAGAGAGGTGTCGTGACAGTAAGTATTGCTTCTGTTCAATCCGGTCTTGGAGGATATTGAGCACAGCTCCGGAAGGTCGCATCGGGCGACGGATCTCCAACCATTCACAGAGCGCAGCCGGCACATTTTCCCATTCCAGAGTAACGGCATCGACGAGACGGGCAAATTGGTCACGGGCGCCAAGATCTGAGAATGGCGCAGTAAATGAATGGGCGGCAAGCCGATGAGCTGGCGCATCGGCATCTGGATCCCAGACAGCCACCTGATAGCCCATACGGTGGGCAGCCCCGGTGAACATCGCCCCCAATTGTCCCCCACCCAATACCCCGAGTATGGAGCCAGGCTCAAGGATTGGTGTCGTCACGGTCGTCGGCTCATCTCGTCCACTCCAAGGTTACCAAGACCTGTGCCCTTGGCCTCGGGAGAATTGAGAACGCGCTTCGTTTGAGCCGCCCGATAGCGCTTAATGTTGTGGGCAATTTCAGGATGGCTTCCCGCCAAAATCTGGCCTGCGAGGAGGCCAGCATTCTCGGCTCCTCCGATCGCCACGGTGGCCACGGGAATCCCTTTGGGCATCTGAACGATGGACAACAAGGAATCGAGGCCGCGAAGGTTTTCTGTAGGAATCGGGACACCGATCACCGGAAGATGAGTCTTAGCTGCCAACATGCCGGGAAGGTGAGCCGCTCCTCCAGCCCCCGCAATGATGACTTTGATCCCGCGTCCTGGAGCACTGGTGGCGTACTCGAAGAGGCGGTCTGGCGTTCGATGCGCAGAAACGACAAGTAATTCATAGGGAATATTGAGCTCGTCCAAAATCACTCCGGCCTTTTCCAAAACAGGAAAATCCGAGTTACTCCCCCCCAAGACCCCGACAAGCGGCTTGCGGTTCTTGACCTCTCGGCTCACTCGTTGCCGAGACCGACTCGCTGCCTGCAGTATTCTGGCCATCATCTACCTCTCCTTCTATGTCAACCATGCATTCTCATTCCAGAGAAAAGTAGTGGCACCTTAGCGAGTCCAACTATTGCGGTCAAGGAGATTGGAGTTGTGACAATTAACCTTTTGAACAATTGAGCGGGGTACGGCGCTAACAGCAATTCGCTGGTCTGCACTCACAACGAGACCACTGCAGGAGCTGTGGCTGCCGATCACGGTGCGTTGGAGAAATGAACATGCACCAGAAAATTGACGGAGACAAAGCTTACAGCGATTGCTCATTACAAAGATGGCCCAGGGAAATGCCCTGAGCCATCTTCAAGAAGGAGAGGTGAGGTGCCGCACCGATGGTGCGGCACGATCGACTATTTGCCGCCCGGTGCCGCCACTTTTGGCGCGAACATCTCAAACACACTGGGCTCCCGCTCCAGATAGTCCGGCGGGAAGAAGTTAAACCGCCGCCATAGTTCATACCACAGAGGGACACGATTCATGATCACCCAGCCCAATACCTTGGTGCCCTGCCGCACCTGAGCCTGATCAGGCCATGGTTGAGGATCTTCTGGATCAGGAACGACCCAGAATCGGTAGTTGCCTTTTCCATCGTCAATCTGGTCAACCACCTTGATCACACCCCCGCGAGTGCCCGCCATCAATCCAGGCCAGGCCGGTAAGGGAATAGCCGGAACTCCAAAGAACAGGATTCGTACTTTTCTGCCTGCGGTCAACAATGGGGAATCAAGCCCTTCCGCCACCATTTCTATGGCCGGATCAGAGGCGAGTGGAGAAATGGTAACCAGCTCATCTCCCTGCTTAACCGTTTCGTTAATTCCGACTCTGGCCATCTTAACGACCGTGCCGTCCATCGGGGCATAAAGCTTTGCGGCCTCAATACGTTGCTGCACTCCTTGTTGTTTGTAGGAGATTTCAGCCAAGGATTCGGTTGCTTTGGCAGCTTCTGCAACGGCGGAATCACGTGATGCAATGGCGTCCATCAGTTTCTGATGCACATCAGCTGACACTTGATCACGACCGAAGCTCAAGGCCGACCGAGACTGCTCGGCAGCCAACAGAGCAGCCTGTGCTGCCTGCAGACCAGCCTTGGTACCGATCTCAGTTTGGATCGTGAGCTCAAGTTCCCGCTGGGAAACCAGCCCGTCCCGGACAAGTTGCCGATGCCGATCAACATTGAGCTGGGCCGTGAGCACATCAATCTTGTACTGCTCAACCTTCTGTTGGGCCTCACGCACTCTATTATCTGCCTCCACCACGCGAGCCTCCGCCGAGGGGACGGCAGCCTGCACCAACTTTTTCATCTCCCCTATTCTTTTTGTCAGCTGATCAGCCCTGGACAGAGCTGCCTGGCGCGTTTGCTCCAACGCTACCTTGCGCTGTTCGAAGAGGGGGAGAATCTCAGGCGCCATAAAGGTTGGATCGTAATCTTCCAACTCGCCGACAAGTTCACCCTTTTTGACTTTGACGCCTTCGTAAATATGCCAGGTTTTGATACGGCCTGTAATCCGAGACTCAATCTTTTGTGGTCGATCATAGGGCGTGTAGGCCGACACTTTCCCAGAGGCCTGGATCGTTTGTGTCCAGGGTACGAATTCGAGGATGATCAGAAAGAGCAACAGAATCGTCAGAATGGCACGAGAAGCCGTGAACATTCCGCGAGGAATCTGTACCGCTTCCCAGCACGGCATCTTGGCCAATGCCGGCCCCTGTTCGATGGCGATGGCCTCTAAGCCGACCCCTCGCCGGACCAGCGCACGTTCTCCACTGTTTTCCAGACTGCGACCTAGGCTAGCCATGGAGCCTCCATTAATTTACCGGTGTTGATTTGCCGTTCCAATCGCTTACGCATGAGCATGATGCAGCATAATACGACGGTCCGCATGATCCGTAAGATTGGGATCCGTCGACACGAAGATCACAGACCATGCTTCATCTTTCGAGCACAGCCGACGCAGGATACGCTCACGCAACGACGGCTCGAGCGAGTGAATGAGGCCATCAAATATAAGGACTTGCGGACGTCCCAAAATGGCTCTAGCCATGAGGATCTGCACAATGTGAGTCGGTGAAAGCGATTCTCCCAGCGCAGAGACATCGGACTTCACCCCGCGTGGCAACCCCTCGACATCTTCTTCAAGTTCCGTGAAACGAAGCGCCCAGTTGAGATCATCGTACGTGACATAGGAACGTCCCATCACGATATTTTCTTCAATCGTTCCCTTCACCAATGACAACTGAGAGTCAATGATGACACTGCGGCATTGGTTGATCGCATTGCCTTCGATATAGCGGAGATCAACCCCATTGTACTGAACGACACCGCTCGTTGGAACTTCGAGACCACCCAACACTCTGGCCAGAGCTGTTTTGGCCGACGTTGTCCGAGCGTAGATCCCGAGCTTCTCACCCGGTGCGACATCCAGGTTGAAGCCATCGAATACGGACACCCCACCATGAACCAAACTAACCCCTTTGCAGGTAACCCGGACTCCTTGAGTCAAGTGCTTGGGCAACGCCACCGTTGATTCGGTTGAGACCTGATCTTGCTCCTGACTAAAGGCCTCATCAAGGTGGGTCAGGGAGGCGAAGAAATAGTACACAAACCCCATATTCTTGATCAGGGAGTCGAAATTGATGACGAGTGCACTCACGACCGCTTGAACAGCGACTAACTGCCCCAGAGTCAGCTGCCCCCCCGCCATGAGCGAGGCTGCGATGCCGAGCGCTCCGGCTTGTGCGATGGCTTGTCCACCCACCGAACCGATGTATTGCCGCACGAGAACCGCAAATCGCGCCTTCCGAGTTTCAACATACCGAGTGACAAGCTCGTTCGTTTTGTGCATGAGAAACGGGCGGCTGTCAGTGGCCTTCAGCTGCAGTGCATTCTTTGAAACCTCTTGAATAAAATTGAAGACGTCGTATTTCGCGTGAGACATGGCGAGGGTCGTCTTGAGGGCACCACGGGACAGCACGAAGAACGTGAGGGCAAACCCAGCCATGAGCACAAGGTTATACATGAGGAAATAGGGATGGTAGACGACCAGCACAACCATGCCGACCGTACCACCCACCACGACATTGATCAGGTCGATCAGCAGCGTGGACAGGGCCCGTTGTATGAAGACCGTTTCAATAAAGTAGTTCGCAATTTCAGGGCGTGAGCCCTTGAAACGATTCCGAGGAAGCTGTTCCACCATCGCAACCGTGACGCGTGCAAAGAGCCGGCGTTGCACGACGTCTACCGCGTAGAAGTGGAATGTCTTGAACAGGCCGACAAACAACAGCACCGACAGCATAATGCCGGTCAACGTCCAGATCATGACCGGCTGAACCGCATAGGAAAAGGTGCTGACCAATTCCTGTACGGTCAACGGGATGATAAGAGAGAAGAACCCGACGGCCAGCGCATAAGAAAAAATCAAACTCATGATTTTTTTCTCAGCCTTCATGGCCACGGACAGCTGCTTCATCAGCGCTTCGAACAGGCCCTTGGAACCTTCGCCCTGAGGTTCTTTCATGACCACCCCCAGTAATAAGTCAAAATGTGAATCATTGGCCCCTTATACCCCTACCCAGACTAGATCATGTTCGAGAGTTTATTTCCAACCCACCGAATGCACTATCTTCTACCACTAACCCTACGCACACCTTAGTCACGCCCCGGCTGTTTATGGCCAGATGAGCCGGCCGCTTGCAATGGATCCCCGTACTTGCTTAACACACGTTCAGAAACCGGTTTCGACAGCGCCCCTCTGGCCCACAGCATGCCTCCACGAGAAACCACGTAGTCCGCCTGAGCCCGGTAGAGTTCATAGGATGCCTCAACTACGTTGCGCTCACGCATATTGACAAAAAGAATGCTGGTCGCTCCCATATTAAACCGAGCCCGTTCCCCTTCTTCCAACGTCTTGGCCAAGCGAAGAGCCTCTGTTGCGGCCTTCACCCGGTCCCGGGCCCGCACTTGGGCAGACAGCCAGTTATCAACGTCGACCGCAACCTGCTTTTCGGTATAGGCCTGTTTATACGCCAATCGTTGCTGCTGCGCTTCTGCGTGAAGGACCTTCCCTCGAGCGCCCCGATTGAACAAGGGCATACTGAAGAGAGTCCCTACCCGGTAGCCGAATCCTCCGATCCAATAGATACCGCCCACCGCTGGCCCCCCCTCGACCTGTAGCTTGGGAAGCAGACTATTCTTCGCCAGTTTCAGTTCGATGTTGTTCAGTCTGGCTTCAATGTAGAGGTCGCGCACTTCCGGGCGATCCTCAGTGGCTTCTACCTTAAAAGCCGCCACATCCTCTTCGCTCGGCAACGGCATTTCCCCGTGAAACTCCGGAGCCCACTCCGGTCTTGGTGTTACCGGCTCACCATTCTCCCAGAGAAAGAGCGCCAGCTTATATTGCTCATACTCGACCTTCCGTTGTGCATAAATGGCCGCTTCTCGACGCCGCTGAACTTCTTCCCTGGCTTCGACCACGTCGATCGGAGCAATCGCGCCGGATTTGGATCTGCCCTCCACCATGCGATAGCGCTCCTCCGCGACGGCGAGCGCACGCCTCACTACATCGGCCTGTTTGACGGCGACCTGCCAGTCCCAGTATTGCACGGCCCCGGCGAGATAGAGATCTTGCCGTTTCTGCGCCACCTTCACCTCGGCTTGCGGCCCGGCGAGCTCCGCCTGTTGAAACTCGGCATTCGCTTCGTTGACCATGAATCCCCGTAACAGGTTAAACGATCCGCCGACGATGGCCATTTGCTGCGTATAGAAAAGTGTCATGTCGGTCGGGAAGGCTACCGGGCCAGTGTCCGCACCGGTAATGAACCGGCCGGCGTTGCCAGCGATCGTCGTGTGATCCCCAAAGCCGTGACGGACCCCGCCGAACACCTCGAAACCCCAGGGGTGCCCGATCTTGAGCATAGTATCGCTATAGCCACCCGTCAGGGTATTCGGCACGCCGGAGACGTTTGTCAGATTAAACGTTTGAAACCGATCGACCTCGACCTCGTTCCGAAACTTGGGCTCCCACGCACCCAATGCTTTCAGGATTTTCGCCCGAGCCTGCGAACGCTCCAGTCCCGTAGCGCGGAGCAGCGGATGGGTCAATTCGATCCGGGCAAGCACTTCTTCAATGGTCAAGGGGGCGGTGCGCACCGGTTCAGCGCTTGGGGAACTCGCCGCGGCCTGGGGTTCTGCCACTGCGGTCGCCGGCACCATCATCAACGAGAACAACAATAGAAGGATCAAGGAAGGATACTCCTTTATTGCTGAATTAATCGCGTCCCGGTTGCTTAGTGGATCCGTTCGTGCCGGCTGCCGTCAGGGGGTTCCCATACTTGGCCAGCTCGCTTTCAGGCCAGGGCTTCGACAGGGCGCCCTTGGCCCACAGCATCCCTCCACGCGCCACCGCGTAGTCGGCTTGGGCCCGGTACAATTCGTACGCGGACTCCACCACGTTGCGCTCCCTGAGGTTGACGAACAACACGGTGGTCGCCCCCATATTGAACCGGGTCCGCTCGCCTTCTTCCAGAGTCTTGGCCAACCGCAGCGCTTCCGTCGCCGCCTTCACCCGATCTCGAGCCCGCACGATCGCCGAGAGCCAGTTGTCCACATCGATGCTGACTTGTTGCTCGGCGTACAGCTGTTTGAAGGCTAATTGTTGCTGGTCCGCTTCCGCATACAGGACCTTCCCACGTGCTTCCCGCTGGAACAGCGACATCTCAAACTGCATGCCGTACCGATACCCCGCACCCACAATCCAGTCCGCGGGCGCACTCGTTCTTCCCCCATCAAAATTCAACTTCGGGAGCAGTTTGTTCTTGGCCAGCTTGATGTCGATATTGTTCATCTTGGCTTCGACGTAGAGGTCCCGCACTTCCGGCCGATCTTCTTTCGCCTCCACTTTATAGGACGCGATGTCTTGTTCAGTCGGCAAGGGCGTCTCGCCCTGAAACTCCGGCGCCCACTCCGGTCGTGGGGTCACGGGCTCGCCGTTCTCCCAGAGAAAAAGAGACAGTTTGTATTGCTCATACTCCACATTCCGCTGGGCAGCGATGGCCGCCTCACGTCTGGCCTGAACCTCTTGATTCACCTCGATCACATCGAGCGGCGCAACCTTGCCGCCCTTGGCCATCCCTTGTACCTGTACAAACCGCTCTTCGGCAACGGTCAAGGCGCGCTTCACCATCTCGGCCTGCTTGACGGCAACTTGCCAATCCCAGTACTGGACGGCCCCGGCGAGATAGAGATCCTGCCGTTTCTGCGCGACCGCGATCTCCGCCTGCGGCCCCGCGAGCTCGGCTTTTTGAAAATCGGCGTACTCCTCATTGACCATAAAGCCACGCAGCAGAGGAAACTCCCCGCCGAAGATCATTTGCTGCTGATTATAGAAAAGATGTGCATCAGGGATGACAGCCACTGTCCCTGCTGCCAGTCCACTGATACCAGGAACTCCGACAATGGGGGGGTCCCCGAATCCGTTACGGATCCCGCCCAGGACCCGGAAGCCCCAGGGATGCCCGACCGCGAGCTTGCTGTCGTTGAATCCCCCCGTAGCCACCTCGGGGTTATAGAGAAAATTCCAAATTTGAATACGAGCGACCTGTGTAATGTTCGAGAACGTGGGTTCCCAAGCCCCGAGCGCTTTCAAGATCTTCGCCCTGGCCTGAATCCGTTCGACGCCCTGAGCCCTGAGCAGAGGATGGGTCAGCTCAATACGTGCAAGTACTTCACTGATAGTCAGGGGTTCGGTGCGGGCGGACTGCGCTTTCAACGCGCTGGAATCATGCACCGGTCCCGCCACGCTCGCCACGGGAAGTAAGAGCAGAATCACGAATAATAGAGCGGCCATCGAAGCATGCTCCTTGTGCCGGATTAATCGCGGCCCGGTCGTTGAAATCCGTACCCACCGGCTGCCGTCAGCGGATCTCCATACTTCGCCACGGATTCCGTCGACCAGGGCTTCGACAAGAGGCCCCTGGCCCACAGCATCCCTCCACGCGCGACGGCGTAGTCGGCCTGCGCCCGATACAGCTGATACGCTGATTCCACCACGTTGCGCTCCCGGAGGTTGACGAACAGCACGGTAGTCGCCCCCATATTGAACCGGGTCCGCTCGCCTTCTTCCAGAGTCTTGGCCAACCGCAACGCTTCCGTCGCCGCAGTCACTCGGTCTCGGGCCCGCACGATCGCCGACAGCCAGTTATCCACGTCGAGGCTGACTTGCTGCTCGGTATATTGCTGTTTCAACGCCAATTGTTGCTGGGCCACTTCCGCGGCCAGGACCTTCCCGCGCCCTTCCCGCTGGAACAACGGCATCTCGAAGTGCACTCCGGTGCGGTAGCCGATTCCCACAATCCAGTCCACGGCGCCAGGGGTCGGCCCCCCTTCAAGAACCAACGACGGGAGCAGTTTGTTCTTGGCCAGCTTGATGTCGATATTGTTCATCTTGGCTTCGACGTAGAGGTCCCGCACTTCCGGCCGATCTTCTTTCGCTTCGACTTTATAGGCCGCGATGTCTTGTTCACTGGGCAAGGGCGTCTCGCCCTGGAACTCCGGTGCCCATTCCGGTCGCGGGGTCACCGGCTCGTTCTTTTCCCAGAGAAAGAGAGACAGCTTGTACTGCTCATACTCCACCTTCCGTTGCGCGGCGATCGCCGCCGCTCGCCGCTTCTGCACCTCTTGGTTCGCCTCGACAACATCGAGCGGCGAGACCTTCCCGCCCTTGGCGAGGCCTTCGACCTGGACCAGGCGGTCTTCGGCCACGCCCAACACGCGCTTCACCACCTCGGCCTGTTTGACGGCGACCTGCCAATCCCAATATTGGACGGCTCCGGCGAGATAGAGATCCTGCCGTTTCTGTGCCACCTTGATCTCCGCCCGCGGCGCCGAGAGCTCGGCCTGTTGATACTCGGCGTACTCTTCGTTGATCATGAGGCCACGCAGCAGCTGAAACGACCCACTGAGGATGAATTGCTGCTGCCGATAGAAGGCCTGCATATCAGGGATAATGGCAATTTGATCGTTGCTGCGATCCCCAAAGCCGCTGCGGAGCCCACCCTGAACCCTGAAGCCCCAGGGATGCCCGACATCGAGCTTGCTGTCGTTATAACCTCCCGTCAATACCTGCGGTTGGATGCCGTCGCAAGGACGAGCGTCCCCTACTGCGCAGGGGGAGAGGCCCAAGCCGGGACTAGGAGCCGTGGTGAGATTCCACGTATCATACCGTTGGGCCTCTACATTGTTCTTAAACTGCGGTTCCCAGGCCCCGAGCGCCTTGAGGATCTTCGCCCGAGCCTTCATTCGCTCGGCTCCGGTCGCCTGAAGCAGGGGATGAGTTAATTCGATTCTTGCCAGTACTTCACCGATGGTCAGTGGAGCAGTGCGAGTCGACTGCGCTTTCAATACGCTGGAATCATGAATCGGTTCCGCCAGTGCGGTCATTGGCAGGAGAGTCATAAGGGCCAATACCAGAGCGATCATGCAGGATGCTCCTCTCGTATACATTGGGCGGACGGCGCCAACAGTAGCAATCTCCCCTTCTTTTTTGAAAATAGATAAAGCGGATTGGAGATATCGGTAATTCCTATGTATAGTAGTGCCTCCAACTCAACCGAAAGGGGCCGCATGGAGTGGTTGAACTATCATCATCTCTTGTATTTCTGGTCTGTCGCGAAGCACGGCACCATGACCAAAGCGTGCGAAGAACTCCGCTTGGCTCAACCCACGATCAGCGGACAGATCGGGCAGTTGGAAAATACCTTGGGCGAAAAGTTGTTCATCCGAACAGGGCGACGGCTGGCGTTGACGGAGATGGGACATCTGGTGTTCAAGTACGCCGAAGACATCTTTTCGACCGGGCAGGAGCTGATGAACACGGTCAAAGGGCAGGTGAATGGGCATCCTGCCAGACTGGTCGTCGGCATCGCAGACGCCGTTCCAAAACCGCTGGCGACCCAACTCCTCAAGTCGGCTCTGAAACTGTACCGACCGACCCGTTTGATCTGCCAAGAAGACAAACTGCTCCAACTCTTGACCGATCTGACGGCCCATCGATTGGATCTCGTGATCGCCGACACACCACCCCCATCAAACATCAAGGAGCACGCCTTCAGCCATCCCTTGGGCGAATCAGGAATCACGCTGTTTGCAACGGCGAAGCTGACCGCACAATATCGTCGAGAATTTCCGCAGTCGTTAGACAGCGCTCCCTTGCTCCTCCCAACGCCCAACGCCGTGCTTCGACGGCTGCTCGACCAATGGCTGATCAACCATGGGCTGCGGCCCAACATTGTGGGAGAGTTCGACGACAGCGCAACCTTGAAGGCGTTCGGCCAGGACGGATATGGCATCTTCCCCGGCGCGTCGGTGATCGAGAAGGAGATCTGCCGCCAATACCGAGTGCAGGTGCTCGGACGGCTTGAGGCGCTCAAGCAACATTTCTATGCGATCACGGTGGAACGACGGCTAAAGCACCCGGCCGTTCTTGCTCTCGTCCGGACCGCCCGACAGGAGTTGCTGAGTTAGTGGCTCTTCCCTGACCGGAACGGCTCTCATCCCCAGCGCAGTGTGCAGACATCATTCCCTCACTCGCACGCTCGCCACAACCCAGAGCAGCATCAGCCAGAACCCCGCCCAACCGCCGCGAACAACTGTTCCCGCTCTTCACTCGTGAGCTCTTTCCACTTCCCGGCCATCAACCCATTCACCGTGATGTGCATGATTCGCGTGCGATGCAGTTGTCTCACCCGATAGCCAAGCGCGTGACACATGCGCCTGATCTGCCGGTTCCGTCCCTCGGTCAGGATGATGCGAAACTGATCACGCCCGACACGCGTCATCTGACAGGGCCTCGTGACACTTCCGAGAATGACGACTCCGCCGGCCATGCGATCCAGGAATGCTTGGTCGAACGGACGATCGACCTGCACAAGGTACTCCCGTTCATGTCCGAATTCGGTGCGGAGAATCTCGTTCACGATGTTCCCATCGTTCGTCAGCAAGATGAGGCCGGATGAATCCTTGTCCAGCCGTCCGATCGGGAAAATCCGTTCCGGGTGCCCGATCTCCGCAATGATGTTGCGGGCGACATGCGATTCGCTCGTGGTCGTCACGCCGACCGGCTTATGATACTTGATATAGAGGTTCGGCTTTCCCCACGGAATGACGCGGCCCTCTCGGGCAATGACGTCGCTTGACTCGACCTGGTCGCCGAGTTTGGCTACCCGGCCGTTGATCGTGATGACTCCTGCCTGGACCAAGCGGTCAGCTTCGCGCCGGGAACAGATCCCATGTTCCGTGAAGAACTTATTGATGCGGATGGTGTGAGCCACGCAATGATGGGGCGAATGACGTGTGATATTGATCGTTAATGGACACGACGGCCGGCCTTGATCCGTCCGAGCATGCGATAGATCAACCGCGCGATCGAAAATTGCGGCGCCACCAATCCTTCGATGGGAGCGATCTCGCTGACATCCATCCCGACGATGCCAGGCCCGTTGGCCAGCGCGGTGATGAGATTGAGGGTCTCGTACCACCCAAGCCCACCCGGCTCCGGAGTGCCTAAGGCGGGCACGATGGACGCATCCAGCCCGTCACAGTCGAATGTCAGGTACACGGGCGTCCGGCAAGCCGCGACCACATTTGGTATCCAGTTCGATGCTTTGCCTTCGTAGGGACCGGATGGATCAAGGATCGTCGCCGCGTAAAACGTCTTGATTCGGTCCGTGGCCTCAACACGAGCGACCTCTTCCCGGCTGATCGATCGGATGCCTACCTGCACCAGTGGTAATCCATCGTCCACGACCCGCGCCATGACGCTGGCATGACTGAAGGGATTGCCTTGATAGGCATCCCGTAGGTCTCCATGGGCATCGATCTGCACCACGGTCATCTGCGGATACCGCTTCGCATGGGCCCGGATCGCGCCCAAGGCGCCGGTGTGCTCACCTGTCAACGTGATGAGAAACCGTCCGGTTCCAACATGCGGGGAAACAAATGCTTCAATGGCGTCGACGGCCGCGCGGTCGACGCTCCCTTTGAGATCAAGCGGTGAAGCGGTCGCGATCCCGCCCCACTCCCGGAACGGTTCGGCCCTAAGTTGTTCGTCGTAGAATTCAACCTGGCATGAGGCTTCCAAAATAGCGGACGGGCCGTGGTCCGATCCGCGGATATAGCTGGAGGTGTGCTCGTAGGGAGCGGGCAACACGTAGACACCCGCGTGGTCCGGATGACACCAGGGTTCGTCAATGCCAAGGAAGTTGTGGTCAGGCCCCTCCCAACCGACTGGAAGCGTCATGGGTATGCGTCTCTTGACGAAACCAATGGCTGAAGCGGTATGAAAGAAGCCAAGACCGATACGCCCCTACTTGCGAGACCGGGTGGGCACATTCTCCGGTGGGATGAAGACCGCCAATGCAATGACCGTCGTCCACTTCCCCTTCTTCCCGACGGCCGACTGGGTGATATTCTGGGTCTTTACGATTTTCCCACCCATCTTGAACACTTGTTCACGCTCTTTCCAAGCCACGTTCGGGTCGAACTCGACGCCTAACGTCGTCGCCAGCATCTGCGCGGCCAGATCTTCGGTATACTCTCCGGTCTCCTCGTCCGTCTCACCATGGGCATGGTGCTCGGACAGATAGCCATACGTGCCGAGATCGGTGGGCTTCGCAAGACCGACGGAGGCTGACACCAGCTGATTTCGTTCGTTGGTTTCGGAACGGGCCATGACACAAAACGTAATCTCTCCAGGCTTCAACAGTTGCTCCCCACGCTTTCTGGGAACAACCTTGCAATGGGGCGGGAGAATGGACGACACGCTGACGAGGTTGCAGTAGGCCACACCGGCACTGCGCAACGCTTCCTCGAAGGAGGTCAGCTTTTCCTTGTGGACCCCCACGCCTCTCGTCAAAAACATATGCTTAGGTACCATCATCTCCCCTTTCGTCTGGTAATCGGCCTGTCTGGTTGTTCGGAGGTTGTTTGGTGACGTATTTCGAATCCGCCAGCCAGACCAACAAACCGGACCAGATCAACTGCAACATCGGGCGTTTGTTGTAGCAAGATTGGACTGGCTTCGCAATATCTTCTAGACACTTTTTTCGGGTAAATTCGGGAGGTCTTTTAAATTCAAGATGAGCATGCGCGGCTCGGTCATATCTTCGATCGCGGCACGCACGCCTTCGCGGCCCAAGCCGGAGTCTTTCACCCCGCCGTAGGGCATATGATCTGCCCGAAACGTGGGAATCTCATTCGCCAAGACCGCACCGACTTCCATATGCCGAAAGGCGTAAAAAATCTTGTTGATGTCCTGCGTGAACAGACCGGCCTGCAATCCATAGTCCGATTGATTGAGCAGCGCCACGGCTTCGCTGAGCTGACGATACGGCGTCACGGTCACGACCGGCCCGAACACCTCCTGACACGAGACTTTCATCTCGGGCTTCACGTTGGACAACACCGTCGCTTCGATGAGCGAGCCCCTCCGCTTTCCTCCCAACAACACGCGCGCCCCCTCCGCAACCGCTTCCCCGATCCAACCCTCCACACGCTGAGCAGCCGCATGATCGATGAGCGGACCGACGGTGGTCGTTTCGTCGGCAGGATCTCCCACCTTCAATCGAGCGACATACATGAGCAACTTGGTCGTAAACACATCGGCGACCGAATGATGCACATACACCCGCTGTACCGAAATGCACGTCTGACCGGCATACCCAAATCCGCCCGCCGCGCAACGCTGGGCCGCCAGTTCAAGATCGGCATCGGGCTCGATAATCACACCGGCGTTGCCGCCAAGTTCGAGCGTGATTTTTTTCTTCCCACATTTTGCCTTCAGCATCCATCCCACCGAGGCACTTCCGGTGAAACTCAGCAACTTGAATCGCGGATCGACCACCATTCGCTCGGCAAGGGCATTGTCGCAGGGCACCACGTTGAGCCCGCCCGGAGGAAGTCCCGCTTCGAGCGCGATTTCTCCGAGGAGCAACGCCGTCAACGGAGTTTGAGGCGCCGGTTTGATCAGAATCGGATTCCCGGCGGCGAGCGCCGGCGCCACTTTGTGCGCCACGAGGTTCAGCGGAAAGTTGAAGGGGGTAATGCCGAGAATCGGGCCGATCGGAAATCGGCGGAGCATGCCAAGGTGCGTATCGAAGCCGGGTGTCCAATCCAGTGGGACCACCTCACCGGGAATCCGGCGTGCCTCTTCGGCGGCGACCGTGAAGGTTTGGATTGCCCGGCTGACTTCCCGCTTCGCGTCGGTGATCGGCTTACCGGCCTCCGCCGTGATGGTCTGCGCGACCTCATCTCGCCGTCGATAGAGTAGGGCCGCGATCTGCTGGAGCATATTGTATCTGGCATGCGCAGGAAGCTGGCCCATGGTGGTCGCCGCACTGCACGTAGACGCGATGGCCTCATCGACATCCGATTCCGTCGCGTGGGTGACCTGGGCGACGAGTTTTCCTGTGAACGGATCAACGACCGGGGCCAAGCGCTCGCCTGACTTCCATTGGCCATGCACGAGGAACGGACGGGATGCTTGCACTGGAGGACTCGCTGGAGTCTGTGACGAGGTTGGTGTTAGTCCGTTGCTTCCACCGGCGCAGCAGCTTCAGCTGCAGGTTGAGCAACTGTGGCTGCTTCTTGTGCGGCAACGGCCTTGCCGATCAGTTCCTCCGTGCCCCAATCGCGGATCGCCTCCAAGGTGAAGCCCTCGTAGGTCGATACCCCGTGACACGACGGACAGTCCGGCATCGGAACTTTTCTATAGAAGACTTCGGTCAGGCACGACATACACACCCAGAAGTCGTCAGCGCGATGGGAAACGGGCCAGAACGATTGCATTGAATCCATAGAGGCACCCTACCTTTATTGTCGAAGAGGACTATCGTACCTGCGTGCGGATGTCAACAGCACGCGCAAAGATTCACGCTGCTCCGGCGCAGTTCAGCTATTTTTTCTCACCCGCCAGAAGCCGATCGATTTCCTCTGCGAACATCTCGAATGGAAAGGCTCCAGGGATCGCGACCGCCGGCTCTTTGTCCGTCGGCTCACTGGCCGTTCGCATAAGGATAAATCCAGGAGTTCCGTGGAACCCCCATTGGTTGGCCTCCTGACGATCTTCAAAAATCGCCTTGGTATACCGCCCATCGTTCACACACCGTTCAAACGCAGGCTGATCCAAACGAAGCGCCACAGCATGGCGGAGATAGACTTGCTTGCCCAAGTGGCCCCCCTCGGCAAACAATCGATCATGCATCGCCCAATACTGCCCTTGTACCCCAGCACATCGGGCGGCCATTGCGGCATCGACCCCGGATCCTTGATCCCCGCGTGGAAAATCGCGGTAGATAAATCGAACTTTCCCCGTGTCGACATAACGCGCTTGAATCCGTGGCCACGTCTGTTTGAAAAATTTCACGCAATACCCGCATGTGAAGTCAGAATATTCGATCAAGGTCACAGGTGCGTTGGCTTGCCCTCTGATCCGCACGTCGGTTTCAGATGAAGGCCCGGCAAGGATCGTGGAAGACCACAGAAGAGAGCCGCACACGAACAACTGAACCAACCGTCGACCTACCATTCGATTCATGGGCGGCGCACCGCGCCGGCCTTCTTTCGCTCCAGAATCCCCATCATCAACAAGGGCCAGACAACCGTGGCATCGCTTAAGACTTCAGCGAATCGCCCACCGTCTTTGGGAGTCACAAACTTTCCCCAGGACAGCCCCTCTTGATACGTACAACCGCTCAGCCCTCCCCAGTAATCCGGTTCAGGACAAATTCGCACCCCGTAATGAAATCGAGGCGGCTTCACGTTCAGGCCCAACCGGAGATTACCGATTTCGATATATGGACCGACCTGTTGCGCCCAGTTCCGAGGAACCCCTCCGCCGATCGTGAAAATCCCAAGTCGCTTAGCAGAGAGGACATGGTCGGCATAGCTATTGAGATCGAGGTACGGATTGAATGAGGGACATGATTGATGGATCGCTCGTAAAATGTCCAGATCTTTCCCGGGTCCGACCTGCGATCGGGCTCGATCGACCTCCCGAGCCATCGCCCAGGTTCCCATGTCCAGCCCCACTTCCGAATCAGTGAACGCCGGGATATAAACCGGCACCTTTTTCAAATAGGCGCTTTTCAGAATTCCCTCGCTATCCAACTCCTCCGCCAGAGTCTTCCCGATCTCTCTCGTGAGGACAGCCGAGGAAAGTGGCTGATCCTGATCGAGGCGCTTCAATGTTTGCGCGACGACGTGCTCGACATAATTCAAATTCGATTCCATCTCAAGCGTGTCGTAGACGCGATTGTACCCTTTCCGAAAGAGCTCTTCGTCACTCATCGCAGGATCGTGCCGATAATGCGTCTTGCCGACCGACTCACTGAGGCCATGTGCCATTAACGCCCCGGTCGAAATGATGCATTGCACCATGCCTTCATCGATCATCTTCGTGATGATCTTCCCCATCTTGGCAATCGTCATCGCACCGGACAAGGTCATCACAACATGGCAATCAGGGTCCTCGATCATCGCCCACAGCACATCGAACGCGTGGCCGAGATGCCGTCCTCCGAACGCGGTCTTGCTCATTGCTTCGAGCAGATCGCTGAACGAGGTAATCTTGTCTGGGTCCAGCGGCTCGAGCGCTTCTAAGCCGTCTTTTGCACCGTCATGAAATTCTCGTGCATACATAGCGATCCTCTAAAGAAATTCACAAACGCTTTCGTTATACACAACCATGAATAGGAGCGTCAATGAAGGACGGCTTCGAAAGTGTCCATCACCGCTTCACGACCTAAGAGGAGAAACCATATTCGTTTGATGTGGCGGGTGTTCCTGATGCCGCGCACAAGTTTGCCTCTAGCCTTTCGAATGGGCGCAACCTATAATTCTGGCTGTTCGGTGTGGTAGACACCGACAAGACTGCGGCCTTTGGCATCGTTATGCGCGGCGTGGAACTACACGGCAGCACCGATGCGACACAACCACCGCTCTAGCCAGTCTCAAACCGGTAGCAAGTGCCGAAGTACCGCGGCGGTGACGATTCCCCCACACCAGGTGCGATTCCCACGATCGTATCAGCGTACGCACTGTTCGCATCGCCGCGTTGCGGCACGCGCGGATGACAGAGAATCCAGTCACAGCTCGCACAACCGCCGACGTTTCAATGCTGGAATGGTGCAGCATTCGTGTCCGATGCAAATCCGTCAGCAGCCTGAACGATGAACGAACCGGAAGGTGGGAGGATTACTAGCGATCGTTGATGCGCCCGTTGTGATGTCAATACCGCCCGTCCGCCGCACACCCACACGCACGTAACCCCTGCGGCGCAACCTAAGGAGGGAACCGGCCATGAACGCGAGCAAGCCCGCCATCTGGGTACCAGGAGACTGGAATGCCTTATTCGGATTCGGCACCAACATCCTGCTCAACATGCTGGTCCTCACCGGCCTCCTGCGCTTCGTGCTGAAGATGCCGGACAGTCTCGTCTTCGGCCGCATTCTGCCGGCCTGCGGCCTGATGCTGTTCATGAGTACCATGTACTACGCATGGCTCGCGTACCAACTGGCCAGAACAACCGGACGCAACGATGTCACCGCACTGCCGTCGGGCACCAGTGTCCCGCACATGTTCGTGGTGGTGTTCGTGATCATGCTGCCGATTACCCTGCGGACCGGCGATCCGATCAAGGGGTGGGAAGCAGGCTTGACCTGGGTATTCGTTCAGAGCTTCGTGCTCATGATCGGCGGCTTCATCGGACCCTGGATACGCAAAGTTACGCCGCGCGCCGCACTGCTCGGCACGCTGGCCGGAGTTTCCATCGCGTTCATTTCCATGCGCCCGGCTCTTGAAATGTTCATGACGCCGCTGATCGGGCTCATCTGCTTCGCGATCATCATGGTCAGCTGGCTTGGCTCCGTGCGTTACTTCGGTGGCATCCCTGCGGGCCTCGTGGCCATTGCGGTCGGCATGGTGATCGCCTGGGGTTCCACCGTGTTGGGGCTGAACTATGGAGGCATGAGCCTCGACAAACTTGCCGGCTCTTTCTCAAATTTCGGGTTTTCCGTTCCGATCCCCGCTGTAGGCCACGTCTTCGCCGGCTTCGAATTTCTCGGCATTATTCTGGTGACTGCCATCCCGTTCGGTATCTATGATCTGGTGGAAGCCATTGACAATGTCGAAAGTGCCGCCGCAGCCGGCGACAGTTTCCCGACCACGCGCGTGCTCACCGCGGACGGTATTATCAGCCTGATCGGCTGCCTAATGGGGAATCCTTTCATCCTCGCCGTCTACATCGGCCAACCGGGATGGAAGGCGATCGGCGGTCGCATCGGCTATTCCGCCGCCACCGGCATCGCGGTAATCCTGCTGGCCTGGTTCGGCATCATTTCGGTCATGATGGCGTTAATTCCGGTCGTGGCCATCGCACCGATCCTGCTCTACATCGGCATGCTGATCGGCTCGCAAGCATTCCTCGAAACACCGCGCAGCCATGCCCCGGCCATTATTCTGGGGTTGGTGCCGCACGTCGCGGCATGGGGCAAACTTCAGATTGACGGCGCTTTGGGTGCCGCCGGCACCAATGTCGCCGCCGTTGGACTCGACAAACTTGGTCAGGTCGGCGTCCTCTATCACGGGCTACAGGTCATCGGCGGTGGCGCGATTCTCGGCGGACTGGTGCTGACTTCGATTGCCGTATTCGTGATCGACCGATCATTTTCCAGGGCAGGCGTGTTTGCCCTCGTCGGTGCCGCTTTCACGTTCTTCGGATTCATGCATGGCGAGGCGATCGGCTTCGCTCAATCGCCGGTTGTCGCCCTCGCCTATTTGGGCGTCGCGGCCGTTCTATTCGGATGCGCAAAGTATGCGACCACGGCTCCACCGTCCGTCGAAGCCCATACGCACAACCCGGTTGGTCAAGCCGCCGGCTGAGAAAATTGGGTCGATAGGCAATCTGCCATCCCCGAGCGTTGGTAGCCTGGAAACCTTGACAACTTCCCCATGGACGGCCTAGCCTTTCCATCACCGATTTGATTCGTAGTGGATAGCATTGGAAGGAACTTATGAAATCGAAGAAGCCGATCAAACCAAGGACGACGCGCCAGAGACCCGCCCTTCAAACGAAACCAGGTTCTTCCACACCTTCCGTATCGGCAAATATCCACGAACGGATCGCAACACGAGCCTTCGAGAACTACGAACGACGCATCCGTCAAGGTCCTCTCGATGACTGGCTTCAAGCGGAGCAGGAGATCCTCGGAGGAAACCAACCTTAACGGGAGGGCGACATGAACCACAGTCGGCAGACATTGTCGTTGTTACGCTCGCACTTGCTCTCGCCAGTTGTGCGCATGTCCAGCAGCAGTTTGCCGCCCTGCCAAGGTGGTCAAGGATGAAGGCGGGACGAAGGTAAACAACGATGGAATTGATTTCTGGACAACGCCGTCAATTACGATACACCGCGAATTAGGCGCCAGCTTAACCGAAGGTTGGTGTGGTGGTCCCAACGGGATTCGAACCCGTGTTTTAATGCAACGACGACTTCGCCCTTTATTTATGCGACCTTTCACGATTTACATCAAGTCAGAAACTGGCACGACTAAAACATGCAGGTGAAAGTAGATTACTTTTCAGCACCTAAATAAACCCTCGTGAAGGATAGTGGCCTTGTGAGTTATGCTGTCACAACAGACTTCATTGAGATACCAAAAAATTGGGTCTGAGATAGGATGAGTCCTTGGGGCTTTCGTGGAATAAGAGCAGTCTTTTGCCTGATGCGTCGACAGTCAAAGACTTGCTCCTTCCTGGACGTATTGCCAGTCCCACGGCGAAGATCTCCGAAATAGCAGTGGCGGGTAGATAGAGACAAAGCCGGGGCTTTCTCCTGGAAGACGCAACCTTACTCCAAGCCCTTCGCAAAGGCGACGAAACCGCCTTTGCCCATCTGATAGACCACTATCATGCCTCGCTCCTTCGTCTTGCAATGACCTTTGTCTCTAGTCATGCAGTGGCGGAGGAGGTGGTCCAGGAAACGTGGATCGGTGTATTGGAAGGCATCGGTCGATTTGAGGGACGTTCATCCCTCAAGACCTGGATTTTCCGAATCCTAACCAATCAGGCAAAGACCAGGGGCATGCGCGAACGCCGAAACAGCCCGTTCTCACCTCTAGGACATTCGAGAGAAGAGCCTGAGGCCCCAGCCGTGGACCCCTCTCTATTTCATACGTCAGGATATTGGGTCGATCATTGGAATACTCTCCCCCGGTACTGGGATGATGAAACTCCGGAGAGGCTCTTTTTATCTAAAGAAGGGCTTGCACAGATCGAGAAGGCTATGAGTGCCCTTCCGCCGACACAACGGCAGGTCATGACGCTACGAGACATAGAGGGGTTAACCGCAGTGGACGTCTGTAATATTCTGTCGATCGGTGAGACAAATCAGCGAGTGCTGCTCCACCGTGCACGGTCCCATGTCCGACGTGTTCTAGAGAAGTATTTCGAAACAGGTGACTCGCAGATATGACCTCCAACAACCTCAAGAACCGCATGATCGACTACCTGGCGGGGCAGCTAACCTGTAAGGCGGTAACCGAAGCCATCACTGACTACCTCGAGGGCAACCTGGGCTTCGTGGAGCAGGTGCGGTTCCAGATGCACCTGGGTTTTTGCCGGGGTTGCCGACGTTACCTTCGACAGATGCGGCTGATGCTCCGCACCTTCGGCACACTACCGATGGAGCCTATCCCGCCAGCTGTCCGCAATGAACTCCTTCAGCGATTCCGGACCTGGAAAGCCCGATCACAAACTTAACCTGTAACGAAATCGAATATTGGAAGACTGTAGTTTATAGAGCTATGATCCATGTTCGGCAAAAGGAGGTGCCAATGATGAATAGAAGTATTCTCACAGTTGTTATGATCGGGCTGCTGGTTTGGTCTTGTGCAGATACAGCCCAGGCTGCAGCAGATCGAGAGAAGCTGCTCAAAGATCCTGGCGTCTATGGGAGTTTCGCAGTGTTCAAGATAGATGGAGACTGGTGGAGGCTGGATAAGACGACGAGAGGTTCGGCGGCGGCGGAAGTGAAGGCCATCTTCCAAAAGCATGCCGACACCGTCACGGCTGATACCTATCTGCTTCGTGGGCTTTCCGAGAAAGCAGACTTCTTCGTCCGCGTTCATTCTATGGAAATGCTGAACAACCAGAATTTCCTCGTGGACCTGATGGGGACAACGTTCGGGAAGTATATACAAAACACCGATACGTTTAACGGCATTACCAAAATGGCCAATTATGTGCCAGCCTTTCCCGATGTCCTGAAAGAGGCGATGAAGACCCCGCCTGATCCCGGTCCTAAGTCCTATGTGATCGTCGTACCGATCCGAAAGGACGCGGAATGGTGGATTACGGCACAGGACGGACGGGGCACAATGATGAAAGAGCACGCGGACGCTACTGTTACCTACCTCAAAACGGTCAAGCGTAAGCTCTATCACTCGAGCGGGCTAGACGATCTCGACTTCATTACGTATTTCGAGACCGCCAAGCTGGATGATTTCAACAACCTAGTTATCGGACTGCAGCGAGTCAATGAGAACCATCACAACAAGCAGTTCGGAAGCCCGACGCTGCTGGGCACCATCCATTCGCTAGATGATATCCTGGAGATTTTTTCGCGGTAAGCATGGCACCGTTCTCGGCCAGTCAAGCGATTGACCTAGCCCCCCTTAAACTGGTTCAGACCCTATTATCTGGGTCGGGCCGAATGACCTGTCTTTTCTTGGAGGTCATACGGAGAAATATTTTTGATGATCACTAGTCAGAATCAAAAGGGTCTGACCCTCATGGCACTACCTTAAGCCGCAAGGTGCTGGAATTGCGATGCAATCTGGTGACTGAGAGCCAATCGATGTGTTAGGAGAGAGGTCACCAGCACTGGTTATACAAGGCGGCAAGAATCGGGGACATTCTGAATTTCCGATGCACCGCTTCTGGCGTTTCACGCCCCCGACGGCGCGCAGTGTGAACTATGCATGTCAGGTCTACAGGCGCAGTCCCACTGTCCTCTGAGCCGGGATCACGAAGTCACAGTTCGAGGGCGAAGCGAATGGTGTCTTTGACCTTGGCCATAACCGCAGGGGAATTTGTCCCGATTTGCGTTCCAACCGGGGTTCGACCAGAGACCCAATACCTTGGATGTTGACGACGGATGTTTGATGCAGAAAAGGAAGGTCGCCTAGCTGAATTTGTACCGACTGCTCCGATGTTGCGCGGTCAGTCTCCTATAGAAATTCGACGTGGTGAATCATGTCCTCGGAGGTCAGCACATCATGGATCAGCATAAGACCTCTCAGCATCTGAGGCACCGGTGTCTGCTGAGGCGCGTACACAATGCCTCGATGGGAGATCCCGGCTGCATGCAGCCGGAGAAAGTCCGTATCCTGTGTGACCACAACGCGGCCTTCTTGAGCCGCTCGCTCCAGGTGTTGTTGGTCCTCAGCTGCCTGTAACCCCAATTCTTGCACCGTAACCACATCGACGCCGCGCCTGCGTAACCCCTCGGTGACGGATTTCGCCACATGCTCGTCCATGTAAAACCTAATCCGCTCAGCCACCGATCTTGCCGCTCAGCTTGGACTTGATCCCCTTGCGAAGTTCGACGACATACGAGTCATCAGCCAAGATGGCCTCGTCAATCTCCTGGCGGTGATCGTAGTAGTACGTCAGCGCGGCATAGACATCGGCCAAGGTCAATCCCTGGTTGGAGGCGATCTCATCTGCACTCATCCCCATGCGCTCATGCCAGATGACGATGTGCTGCACGGTAATGCGGTGTCCTGCAATCCGGGGCTTCCCGCCTGCCACGTCTTGTGAAATCGCGATATGGGGTGCAGTCAGTATGTCCATGGTGCCCTCCCTCGGACGGATTCTTGCATTATAAGCGAGAGGAGCCTCCCCTGCCATGAAAAATGGTCACAAGACAACCCCTATGACGGCCAGCCTTCTCGCGCAGGTTTGTCTTGGACATCCCCTTCAGCGCTCCCTTGAGTGATACAAGCGGGAGTTCCGGCACCAGGGTGGATGACATCATGCTTTTCCATGACATGCAGAGCCTGTTTCGGACGGAGACCCAGCTTTTCACGGATTCCCTCGGGAATCACAATCTGAAAATTTTTTTTTGAGAGTGTCGTCACGACCACGGTACATTCCTTCCTCTTCTCGATCTTTCGTACTCGCATCAGATACGCGGAGTCAATCCAGTTGTGGCTTTCCCGAGTTTCACCCCGCAATCTCTCTGTCGTGAGCGCAAGGAGTTCAAGCTCTGTCTGACCACTCGTGACCTCTAGAGGCCCTTCCTGTCCCTTCCTGCCTAATTTCCTTTCCTGTGTCAGTCCGCTACGCTCGCCCCTGGCGGCACTCGGGTCTCATTGTTCCATAAGTCTGGCTTATGGTTTCGGAGGACAAATATGAAAGAGAGGTCCCACAAACAGCGCGTCTCGGTTCGAGAATTGGCTGAGCTGCTGCGGGTCAGCACCGATACCATTCGACGGGCCTACCGGAGAGGCGAGCTCCCGGCCATCCGTGTGAAGACCGCGCTTCGATTCGACCTGGAAGAAGTCCATCGCGCGATGCAACGCCAGGCCGATGCTTATCGGAGCGCTCGACCATGCGCTGCGGACGGCGCCGCCGGCCGCGCGCAGAGGCCGCAGCCCCCGCTTAGTCAAACGGGGGCGCAATTTCGAGGCAACGAATCATGAGGCTTTCCAAGCGATTACACCAAAATCCTGCTCGTTCGAGAGTACTCCTATCGGAAAGTGATCCGTCTGCCGGGCTCCACCAGCAACACTGTCAGCGTTGCGGCAAAGCCTGGTGGCCCCGCCAACCACACAAGCCAGTCCGCTGTCCCGGTTGCAAGAGCCCATACTGGGACCAGCCTCGGCGGCTGAGGTCCGCCGTCACACGCATAAACGAATCCGTGAAGAAAGAGGCGTTGGCCACCACCCTAGATCAAAAGCTGACCAAGGCCTTTCGACAAGAGGACGACCATCAACGAGACAAAGAAGACCGCTCCTTGGCACACGCACTGACTATGCTCAAGGAGATGAAAGCCGCCGGACGAACCTGGCAGGAGATGGCCGACCGGCTGGAACGGGAATTCGGGACTACATTGGAGAAAGACCAACTAAAGGCGCTTGTCCGATAACCATCACGTTCCCTGCCCCTACCATCAGTCCGGGCAGGGAACCACAATCCACTGTCGCTGAGCGCAGCGTCCGGCAGGAGGCGAACCTGGATGCGGCAGGAGGGTTGGCCCGCTGCTCCCAGCGAAGCTCAGCCGCCCTTGCGCTGCTGGCGTTCTGACGCGAGCACAGACAGGGGGGTCGGGGGTGTCGCAAGACGCCCCCGATATTCGAAACGCAGAACAATGACAGACCCAGGTGTGCCCACAGACGAAGCCACAGAACTCTTCCCCTCTTCGCTTGACGGGTGGGTCGTCCCTCCGCATACTGCCGTTCGGCGAAGTCGTCGTTGTGGCAGGGACCGGAAAGGGGCTGTCATGACCCGACCGTTAGTGGAATTGGTGGAGCAGTTTTGTCAGTACCAACTCAAACAGCGAGGGAAGACGGAAGGAGGAATGCAGACCTATCGCTGGAATTTGGAGCAGTTTCTCCTCTTCGGACGCGCACGCTTCGGACGAGTCGCAAGAGTCTCGGACTTATCCAAGGGGGTAATTCAGGACTGGATGGATGACATGGCCGCACGAGATCTGACGCTCGGGACGATCCGCAGTCGACAGTCGACGTTATCCAGCTTCTGTTCCTGGCTGGTGAAGCGCGAGCTGTTACCGGCGAATCCCATCGCGGGGATGGATCGGCCTCCGCATCGGATCGAGCCGCCCAAGCAGGTGCCGACACCGGCCCTGATGGATGCATTGATCGAAGCGGCTAGGAAACGGCAGCGGCCTCGTGATGTCGCGGTCTTCCTAATTCTGCGTTTCTCCGGCATGCGTCGAGAATCCGTCGCGACCCTCCAAGCCAGACACTTGGATGCGCTCTGGGGATTGAGGCGGGTGCGGGTGAAGGGCGGAAAGACGCGAGACATTCCGTTACCCGAACCCGTGATGCGGTACCTGCATGCCTATGTCGAACAGGTGGTCAGGCCGTCCGTCCCAACGGTCGCACCGGAGACACCGTTATTCTGGTCCGTGTGGGGTCGCCGCTCCATCGGGAAGCATCGTGCTCCAATGACCGGAAAGAATATCTGGCGGTTGTGCAAACTCTATGGACGGATGATCGCCTATCCCATGTTGAAGCCGCATGATCTGCGCCATGGCGTCGCGATGGAAGTCTTGGAGCGGCGCCACGATCTGGAGCAAGTGCGCGCGCTCCTGGGCCATGCGCGCATCGATACCACGCAGATCTATACGATGATTCGTCCTGCACAACTGAAGCAAGCGGTGTCATTTTACGAGGAGCCTGCGCGGCAGATGCTGGAGAGTTTTCGGAGCGAGAAAGAATCCATGTTCGAGGAACATTCGCATGTTCCTCAAACACGGAGCCTAAAACTTCAATAAAATCAAGGTGGTGGTCCCAACGGGATTCGAACCCGTGTTTAAGCCTTGAGAGGGCTCCGTCCTAGGCCAGGCTAGACGATGGGACCATCCAGGAACTGTCCGAACGGTGAACCGTAGCATAAGCGGTTTTCTGTTTGCAACGAAGCGCCACTCGTTGGGCAAGAGCTTTTGAGAGCGTCCATTCGGGCCTACTGCACATGGCCATAATATGCCCTGGTCCTCGCGTCGCATACCCTTGACAGAGCTACGCAAAAAGCCTAGCCTCCCGAATGTTTTAGCAACACTCCTTGTGGGGTCTGCGAAGCTCCACAGGACCTGGAACAACTGTGACTTGAGGCTCATATGGATGATCCGGCGGCGTTCCGCAGGACCGAATCCTTTGGTCGTACGGCACCGGCGGGAGTACTCTCCAGGCCAGGACTCGAACTGCGGATCGGATCCAACATTTTTCGTCGCACCAACGGTGTGGTCACGATTCATGGGAAAGAGCAACTCGTCATTGAAGCCAAATCGGAGCAGGGCCTGCTTCTCGCCACGCTCGATCTGTATAACGAGCACGGCACCCGCATCGCGCACCTGCGTCGAAACGTCCTCACGTTGAATGACCGCGGACAGTTCACCGTTGATGTGCGGCTCGGACAAGGCCTGTCGCCGTCCGATATGCCGTCTGTTCGTCTGAGAGATTTACAATCTGGTCACTTCGTGTTCGAGGCACGGATGGCATCGGACTCCAGAGTCGACCTCATCTGCGGGAGATTGCACTCGCATAAAGGCATACCGGTTGAAATCACCTCTCACTACTGCCGGATCGGTTCCCAGGCGGCCCTGTTTCGGGAAATCATCGAAGCCCAAGGCGGTCCAGCCATCCTCGGTTGACCGCAGTTGGTCTTTCACCCACTCTTCGACTCATACGTATTCTTCATCTTGTCAGCCTTCTCCTTGGACGCGATATCCTCCGCCTCGTTCTGCAGAAAAGCAGGAACCGTTGTACCGTTCCTCCTGCTTTCCTTAGAATGACCCCATGACCGATATCCCCACACCCACCGTCCAAGCATTTCTCGTCTGCGACCAAGTCATCGAAGACAGCTTCACAAAAAAGAAAAGTTTGATTGGAATCTTCACGCATCTGCAGGCAGCGGCCTTTCCCTTCCAGCATCAGCAGATGGGCCTCTATTTCTGCCTCACCGATGCAGAAGGCCCGTATCATTTTGATATCGAATTGATCTACCTCAACTCCGAACAACTCATCTGCCGGGCCACGCTTCCCGACATCGAGATCAGCGATCGCCTCCAGATTTCTGATTTCGGGATCAATATTCCTCTATTAATTATTCCCGCACCCGGTCGGTATGAATTCCGCTTGCGAATGGATGGGCATCTCATCGCCCAAAAGGACTTCCATGTCATGCAGGCGTCGGGCCACTCAGCCCCAGAACCCTCTGCTTAGCCATTCCCCCATTCCTCCCGTCGGCCCGTCTATGGTAGAACTCCTTTCTGGGATTGACTGACAATGACCAGGCTAAACCGTTCTCTCAAGAGTTCATGAGCACACCAGAGTCCTCCCATTCATCGAATTTCATTCGGGATCTTGTGGCGATCGATCGTGCCGCCGGTAAACACGGTGGACGGGTCGTCACGCGATTCCCCCCTGAACCCAATGGGTACCTCCATATCGGGCATGCCAAGTCCATCGCCCTCAATTTCGGGATTGCACAGGACACCCCCGGCGGGATGTGCCACCTGAGATTCGACGACACCAATCCAACGACTGAAGACCCTGAATATGTCCAAGCCATTCAGGAAGACGTCCGATGGTTGGGATTTGATTGGCGTGGAAAGATGTTCTATGCGTCGGACTATTTCGACCAGCTCGATGCGTTCGCCGTGATCTTGATCAGGAAAGGGAAGGCCTACGTCGATAGTCTCACAGCCGATGAGATCCGTGAACATCGCGGCACCCTGACCGAACCGGGCCGCGACAGCCCCTTTCGAACTCGGTCCATTGAGGACAACCTGGATCTGTTCGCCCGTATGCGAGCGGGAGAGTTTGCCGATGGTGTGCATGTCCTACGCGCAAAGATCGATATGGACTCGCCCAACATCAATCTACGAGACCCGATTCTGTATCGCATCCGACATGCCTCGCATTATCGAACCGGCACCGCATGGTGCATTTACCCCTCATATGACTTTGCACACCCGTTGTCCGACGCCATTGAAGGTATCACCCATTCCCTTTGCACCCTCGAATTTGAAGACCACCGCCCCTTGTACGATTGGGTCGTTGCCGAAACCGGTGCTCCCCATCACCCTCAGCAGATCGAATTCGCCAGACTCAACCTCACTTCCACCGTGATGAGCAAGCGGAAACTCCTGGAACTCGTCGAGAAGAAACTGGTGACCGGCTGGGATGATCCGCGCCTCCCCACCTTGAAGGGCCTCCGTCGACGAGGCGTGACACCTGAAGCGATTCGGGCCTTTTGCGAGCACATTGGTGTGGCCAAGCGGGATGCCATTGTCGAGATGCAGCTGCTTGAGCACTTCATCCGAGAAGACCTGAACAAGCGGTCACCACGTGTGATGGCGGTGCTCCGGCCATTAAAAGTGGTGATCGACAACTATCCGGAAGGCGTCGTTGAAGAACTCGACGCCGTGAATAATCCTGAAGACGCGTCCGCGGGAACGAGAAAGGTTCCCTTCTCACGGACGCTCTACATCGAGCAGGACGATTTCCGCGAGGACCCACCCAAACAGTTCTACCGCCTGGCGCCTGGCCGCGAGGTCCGGCTCCGCTATGGGTACATCATCAAGTGTGTAAGTGCGACCAAGGACTCTCAGACCGGTGCGATCACTGAGCTGCATTGCACCTATGACGTCGAGACCAGAAGCGGATCCGCACAAGAGCAGCGCAAGGTGAAAGCCACCATTCATTGGGTGTCGGCGCCACATGCGGCCCAAGCAGCCATCCGGCTCTATCATCCGCTTTTTCTTCCTGACCAGGCTAAGCTTCCGGCTGATCAGGACTGGACTCGATCCTTGAATCCTCAATCACTTGAACTCCTCAGCGGCTGTGTGGTTGAACCAAGCCTCCGGTCAACTGCACCCGGGTCCCGCTTCCAATTCGAACGGCAGGGATACTTTTGCGTGGACCCCGATTCCTCATCCGAGACACTCATTTTCAACCGGACCGTCTCTCTCAAAGATGCATGGGCCAAGATCGAGAAAACCCAGCAAGCCCCTCAGCGCTAAACAATTTTCATGCTGTGCCCAACCTGTCGCCAACCAACCACGTGGGAAGGAAACACCTGGCGCCCATTCTGCTCCGAACGTTGTCAGGTCACGGACTTGGGAACATGGGCCGCAGAACAGTACCGCATTCCCGGTTCGCCACTCACCACAGACACCGATATTCCTGAATCGACCGACGACGGCAAGGCGAACGACTGCACCTAAGCACGGCCCCCAATTCCACCTTTCCCCGCTGCACACCGTCACCCAATGAACCGCTGCTATCGGTCACACCCAAAATATGCTGCCTTTGCTGTTGGCAAGTCCCGTTGAACTTGCTAAGGTCATATTGTCTGCTCATCTCTCGGAGGAGAACATTCTATGCTTGCGACTAAAGGCTACGCGGCGATGGCCGCCAAGGAGAGTTTACAGCCCTTCTCCTTTGAACGACGCGAGGTCGGTCCGCACGATGTTTTGATCGCGATCTCGCATTGCGGCATCTGCCACTCAGATATTCACCAGGCTCGTAATGAGTGGGGCATCTCTCTCTTCCCGATGGTACCCGGACACGAGATCGTCGGAACCGTCACGCAAGTCGGCACGGCGGTGACCACCTTCAAGGTGGGGGACCCAGCCGGCGTCGGCTGCTTCGTGGATTCCTGCCGAACATGCACGGCTTGCCGCGAAGGTCTGGAGCAATACTGCGACGGCGGAACACTCTGGACCTACAGCGGCCAGGATCGAACTGGCCGGATTACTCAGGGCGGCTACTCGACCCAGATCGTCGTGGATGAAAACTATGTCCTCCGAATTCCCACGACGCTCTCCCCGGCGGGCGCGGCCCCGCTGCTCTGCGCCGGCATCACGACCTACTCGCCCCTGCGCCAGTGGGGCATCGGGCGTTATCACAAACTGGCCGTTGTTGGTCTCGGAGGTCTAGGCCATATGGCAGTGAAGATTGCCCGGGCGATGGGAACCGAGGTTACGGTATTAAGCACATCTGAGAAGAAACGGGAAGACGCGAAACGGCTGGGCGCTGCAAACTTTGTTGTGACGTCAGCCCCTCAGGCCCTCACCAAGCTCCAAGGGTATTTCCACTATATTCTTGATACAGTTTCTGCTCCACACGATTACAACGCCTATTTGAACCTCCTGAAGACGGATGGCACCATGATCCTTGTGGGTGCACCAGAAACGCCCACTCCCGTTCAGGCCTTCTCACTCATTTTCAAACGGAGGCGTTTGGCTGGCTCGCTCATCGGCGGGATCAAAGAAACGCAAAAAATGCTCGACTTCTGCGCGCAGCACCAGGTCGAGTCGGAGATCGAACTGATCTCGATCCAGCAAGTTAATGAAGCCTATGAACGGGTACTCCGAGGCGATGTGAAGTTTCGATTCGTGATCGATATGGCGTCACTGAAATAATCACCGACAGCAAAACAAGTAGCGACTCGGCGGGCTATCTGTAGCCTGTTTTCTGAGCCTCTACGTGCCACTTGGCCGGTAATAAGGACAGGATATCAAGGATGAAAAAGGTATGGTTTGCTCAAGAATAGCGGCGGGAGTTCGCAGGATTTCCAATGATTAAGGGTTGGTGGCGCGAACGGCGAAGATGCGGCGGTGATCGCTGAAGGGGCAGAGCGTACCTATACGACAATCATTCTCCGGCCACCAATTCCGCTTCTAGCGGATGATCTTTGCGAAAGCGGCTGACGCCGAGCACGCTGAAACCGAGCACATGCCCCGCCTCGTCCACCCGTTCCATGACGGCATCATGGGCCGTCGGCCGCATGAAGCCCGGCGCCTCACGGAATTGCACTTCGAGATAGTCCGCTTCCGGATCAAACCAGACCTTCACTTTTTCGGCCATATGATTTCTCCTGACTTCAGTCGATCGGTCAAATAGGCCGTCACTACAAACGCATCATCTGACGGGCACTTTACCACGACGCAGAGCCATTTCCCACCAACCAGCGTTTGCGCGTAGAACTCGTAAAATAACTGCACCGTGTCGTCCGAGCGAGACAGGCGCACTTCAGCCGGAGCTTGGAGCACCCGCTCAATCTCTGCTTCCATCCCGGCCATTTCCTGATGTTGCAGGATATGCGCCACCCGCTCATCGGTCAGCCTGACGGAGCGCCCGAAACAATCACGGATAATCTTCATAGCTCACCCTGAAACGCGCGGTGGAGCATGGATTGGAAGAGATCGTCCAAGCGGCGGCGGGAGGTTGCTTGCTCGGCTTGCATGGCGCGGATGTTGGACACGTGGGCGGCGAACTCTTTTTGCAGTGGGAGCGGCGGAAGCAGAACAGGTAGGGTGCGCAATTGTGTCATATTGATGCTCGCAAGGTTCGTCGTCCTCTTGGCACAACCGAGGAAGTACCTGCGGGCTTCGCCGGTCAAAAGGAACTTGGCGAAATAGACCGGATCGAGCTTCGACTGTTCAACACGCACACGAAAAACATGATTTTGGTGGATGCAGTTCGGCAGGTCTTGCTCCAACATTGCCCCACGTCCTAATTTGTCGAAGTCGCCGCCTTCCGTGAGCAGTACGTCGCCCTTCCGCAGCGCAAGTTCTTCAACTTCTTCCGGCATCGCCTGTATCGTTTTGATTTCTGATAGGTCAAGATGTCCTGCCTGTACGTTTGCCACACGAAGGTAAGGAACTTCGACAGGCAGCCGTCCGTTGAACTTCCGGCCCTTTGCAACACCAGAGACAACTTCGGCGATTTGTTCCAGCTTTACACGGACGTTTGGCTTCTTCACATTCTCTCCGAACATTTCGTGGAAGAGGGAAGGGATGAGGTCGGCGGTGCGGCGGTCGGCTTGGGTGCGCAGCTTCCGCAACTCGTCTGCTTCGTCCAGCAGCTTCACGATCCGCTCCTGCTCAGGGAACGGTGGGACAGGAATCTCTAATTCTGCGAAATCAGAAAACTGCGCTTTGCGGCGACGCTCGTTTGTCCCGAAAGAAATCGAATCATAGAATGGCAGTCTATCGGAATGAGTGAGATAGAGATGGAGAAACCGAGGATTCAATCCTTTTATCAATCTAAAGACACAATAGGCAGGACTTACAAGACCTGTCACACTACTTGTGTGCCTTGAAATCGAGCCCGACCACAGCAACATAGGATCAAAAGCGAAGTCGCCTGAATAGACGACTTTGTAACGTGATGTATCCGCACTCGCGATACGTTTCTTAAATCGCTCGGCTTGCGGAAGAATCCCAAGATTCTTACTGACAGAGAACACGGGGAAATTTCTGTTAGCACAACGATCCTCTACCTCTACACAGAAATCCTTGAGTGGCCTAAAGTCCCAGGGATTCATCTCTTCTTGCCAATTTGCATAAGCAGCGCGTTGCCCCGCTTGATGATTTCGTGTTCGAGTTTGAGCACATCGCCGAGAATCTCTTTTGGTGAGTCGTGCTTGATGGCTTCGATGGTGACGGGCTTGTAGCGGCCTGCTGCCAGACTCCAATCGTTCTCCTTAATCTTCTCAACCCACACGCGGTAGCTGTTCGGGCCTTCCTCGCGATCCGGCCATTTGGCGAGTGCGTCGGGAATGTCGTTCGCCTCTATCAGGGTGCGCTTGTCGTCGAGGCTGTAGCCGTCCGCGGTGAGGTCGTAGAACCAGACGCGCTCAGTCTTTTTGCCTTTCTCAAAAATCAACGCGGCGGTGCCGACGCCGGAATAGGGTTTGAACACACCACTCGGCAGATTGATGACGGCTTGCAGGTCGCACTCGGTCAGGAGCAGCTCGCGCAGGCTGGTGGCGGCGTTCGTCGAGCCGAAGAGTACGCCGTTGGGGACGATGACGCCAGCCCGTCCCCCAGGCGCAAGATGATCGATGAACCATTTGAGGAAGAGCAGCTCAGTGGCGCGAGTGTTCAGCTTGTAGTTCAGGTCGGCCAGAATGCTTTCGTCCTGCACCTTCCCGGCGAACGGCGGATTGGCGAGAATGATGTCGAACTGCCGGCCTGGATAAGCGCCGCCGAAGCCGCTGGTGAGCGGGTTCAGCATGGAGACGTGCGCTTTTTCCAACTGGTGGAGGTAGAGATTCAAGATGGCGATCTTCACCATATTGGCGTCGTTGTCGAAACCGGTGAAAGCCTGCTCTTCGAGAAACTTCCACTGCGCGGGCTTGAGTTGCCCGCCGTCCGCAAGGCCTCGTTTGAGGTCAGCGGGCTTGGTGCTTTGCCGAAGAATGTGGCTAAACGCTGAGATGAGAAACCCCGCTGTGCCGCAGGCCGGGTCGCAGATCTGGTGCTTCGGTTGCGGGTTCACGAGCCCCACGATCAGGTCGATGATGTGACGGGGCGTCCGGAACTGGCCGTTGGTGCCGGAGGCCGAGAGCTTGCTCAGGAGATACTCATACATATCACCCTTGAGGTCGTGGCCGTCATGGGCGGACAGATCCATCCCGTGGATGGCTTGCACCACGGCGCGGAGGGTTGGCCGGTCGTAAATCTTCAGGGTCGCGCGGCTGAAGAGGAGCTTGCCGGTGTCGGTCAGGCCTGGCAGCTCGTGCAGCTTTTCGATGGCGCCGCGGACGGCGTTGAACATCTGATCGCCGGTCAGCGTGACGAAGTTGCCCCAGGCATACTTGGCCCATTTGCCGGAGAAGATGCAGACATATTTCTTATCAAGACTCGCAAGAACGTTATCCTTCTCCGTCAGCAGGCGCAGGAACAGCAGATAGGAAATCTGCTCGATGGAATCCATCGGATTGTTCACGCCGCCGGCCCAGAGGATGTTCATGAGCTGATCGACCTTCTGCCGGAGGCCGGAGGAAAAGAAATTCGACGGCGTGGCGAGGGCCTGAGCGACGACGGAATCGGACTGTACAGGAGGCGTGCGCATAGGTGGTCCGAGGTCCTTCTTTAGTCGGCCTTCATGGCTCGATTAGGCTTTCTGGATAACAACGGTTTTACAAGTCATTGAATTGCCTGACCTTAAGCCTTCCCCTTTCGTTGTTTTCCTTCGAGGGTGGAGAACCACGGTGGGGTCTGCGTGCGACTCATCAGCTCATCCGTTTGCACCAGCCCCTCACTGAGGAAGGCCAGAGGACAATTGTGAACCGCCCAAGGCACTTTGCCGGACGAGCGTGGACTGGCGCAAAGCTTCAAACACTTGTTCACGATCCTCAAACCGGGCCAGCGCTGAGACGCCGCCCAACTGGTTGAACTGACTCGCCGTGAAGAGCGTCATGTCGCCTGCCATAAAGCGGCGAAGTGCCGCCGGATCTTCGGCCAGCAATTGCGCGGTGGCGTCTACCCACTTCTGCTCGCTGTACCGGAGATTGAAGCGGGAGGCGATGGAATCGACCGTGTCGGTGACGATGGCATCGCGCGTGGGGAGCGGCTTGCGCCCGAGCGCATGATACACAAAGGCCGGTGTGGTCGCCGGCACCCCATAGGAGACAATGAGCTTGTCCGGAGAATAATACATCTCAGGGCGATGGTAGAAGCGCTCATTGAGAATGGTTTCGATAGCATCATCATCCTCGGCCTCCACGGCTTCTTTCAGTGCGGGCGTCTGCGCAACGAATTCCTTGATGTCCCGCTCGTAGCCGCCACGGAAGGTCATGACATCGACCTTCTCGCCATTGGGGCCGACGATCCGGACCTCCTGGCTCACGAGAGTGTCAATCCCCTCCCATGTCGGAATCACGCGCTGCGGCTTTTCCCCTCGCGGAGAATCCGGTGGGCCTTCTGCCGCCACGCTGTTGCCACCATCGCCCTGGACGTACGAGTCCGTTGCGACGGAAGATTTCCTTTCGCGCGGAACCTTCAACGGGATCGAGTAATCGTATTCCTCCTCGAAGTATTCCGCGACCGCACAGAAATCGAGGAGGTAGAAGCAGGACTTCTCATAGGCAGTGTGGCCGATCATGAAGGTATAGCGTCGGGTTCCTCGGCCTTTGATCTGAATATATTCCGTCGGTGAAAACACCGGGCGAAAGAGACCAATATTCAGGGCATCCCGGCAATTGTAGCCGGTGGAGAGCATGTCCACGGAGACCGCGATGCGCTCGGACCGTTTGCCGTCACGAAACTCTTTCGCCAGCACCGATGCCTCGGGGATACGGGAGGTGATGGTCAAGGCAATGCCGGGTTGCAACTCGTTGAAGAGCTTCGTGAGGTTGGTGGCATGCGTCTGGTTCACGGCAAACACGATGGACTTGCCGATAGCCCCTGCCGGGTCTTTCTGTGCTTCCTTCAGGAAGGCTTCGCACATCAGCCGGTTCCGTGTCGGCGTGAAGATCTTCTTTTCCAGATCTTGAATCTTAAAACTTTCTTCCTTCTCATTGACGACGACTGCCCAACCGGACTCGGCCAGCGCCTTGGTCGTGATATCCGAACGGAGGTCGAAGATCTTCGGCAGACAGAGGAACGGGCCTTCCAGGTCTTTCACGGCATCGATGATGTCGTAGCGAAACGTGGGAAAGCCCGGCTTGCAGCCGAAGTAATGATAGGTATCACGCAACTGGCGGGCTTCCAGCGCCTTGGGGTTCTCTTCGGCCAATTGCGCTACGTTGATGTTCTTGAGATAGGCCTTGGGTGTCGCCGTAAGGCCGATGCGTGTGGCCTGGAAAAATTGGACGACTTCGCGGGCATCACCGTAGATCGAGCGGTGCGCCTCATCGTTGATGACGAGATCGAAATAGAACGGCGTGAACTCATCCCGGTAGCGGCGGTCGGTCAACAGCGATTGAATCGTGGCGATGACGACGGACGACCCAAGGAGCTCACCGGTCCGGCGAGCGGTCTTATAGATCACCGGCTTGAACTCGGGCAACACTACCGCGAAATCTTCGATCGTCTGTTTGGCCAGCTCGATGCGGTCCACGATGAATAGCACGCGCTCAGCATTACGGCTCATCAAAAAACGGCGAATCAGTGCGGCACAAAGCAGCGTCTTGCCAGTTCCCGTCGCCATTTCGAGGAGAAATTTCCGCAGGCCTTGGGCATCGAACAGTCGGGCGACTTCATCCATCGCTCGAATCTGGTAGCCTCTCAGCGTCAGGTCGTGCTTGAGCTGGCGGAGATACTCAGGAGTGACAACTTCGCTTGAAAGGGAACGCGGCGGCTGAAGATTCTTGAGCCGAACCCGTTCGAGATCTTCTCTCGAAGGCAGGCGTTCGATGCGGTAGGCATCGCGCTGGCCCGCCCGCTCATAGTTCCAAAACCAATGTTCACAGCCATTGGACAAAATGATAAACGGAGCGTTGAGTTGTTCGGCGTAACCGCGAGCCTGCTCTTTGGCGTCGTACGGATCAAGGCCTTCGCGCTTCGCTTCCAGCACACAGAGCACGCGACCAAGGCTATCCTTGAGCAGATAGTCCGCTCGCCCGGTCCCCGTATGCTGTTCAAACTGGATCTGCCGAGGGTTCAGCAAATTCCATCCGCTGAACTCTAAGGCTTTGTCGATCAGGATGCGGGAGAAGGCTTCAGGTTGGCTCATTTTCGTGATGATAGTGGGCGCAATGAAACGCGCTGAGCTCTTGGTCTGCGGCTGAAGAATACCCCTTTCCCTATAGGAAATCACCCGTCACAAATTTGTAAGACATGGGGCGTTACTTGCAATTGGGCGGACGTCGAACAAGAGAAGTATTGGTGGCGGTATATCTTCTACTTCAAGGGGAAATGGCTGGGGGACTAGGAATCGAACCTAGGTAGCCGGCTCCAAAGGCCGGCGTCCTACCGCTAGACGATCCCCCAGCGCGGTACGGTGGCACTGCGTGTGCGGGAACAGGAAGAAAGAATTTTTGGCTGGGGGACTAGGAATCGAACCTAGGTAGTCAGATCCAGAGACTGACGTCCTACCGCTAGACGATCCCCCAACCGGAGTTCACAGTAATATATCGATCGCAATTGCGTCAAGATCGACGCGGGTTTATCGGCGGGAACCCTTTCTCATGCGGAGGCGCGCTCGATTCCTTTGCCGAGGCGAAACAGGGTCCGCTCACGACCCAAAACCTCCATGACTTCGAAAAGCCCGGGGCTGGCCGTTCGACCAGTCAAGGCAACGCGCACCGGCTGAGCAAGCTGGCCCATCTTAAGGCCTTCCTCCTCAACCAATTTCTTGAAACTGTCTTCCCACACCTGTTTAGAAAATCTGGGAAACGCCTCGAAGCGCGTCAGAAGCTTCTGCAGCAGCGGCGCGGTCGCTGGTGTGAGAAATTTCTTGGCTGCGTCTTCCTCGAACGTGGCCCCTTCCCCAAAATACGGCCTGACCCACTCCACCATGTCGACCAAGGTCTTCGCCCGTTCTTTAACCAGTACGATCAATTGTCCAAGCCATTCGGCTGACACGGTGCGCAGTTCGTCTTTCAAACCCGCCTGTTCTAAGTGTGGCGCGAGCGCTTGTGCCACCTCGCTCGGTGGACTCGTCTTGATATATTCGGCGTTCATCCAGAGTAACTTGTCGGGATTGAAGACCGCCGCTGATGTTTGCACATGATTCCACGAAAACTTTTCGACCAGCTCCTGCCGGGTAAAGAGTTCTTGATCACCGTGCGACCAGCCCAGGCGGACCAGATAATTGACCATGGCATCGGGAAGATAGCCCATGTCTTTGTAAGCCATTATCGAGGTGGCACCATGGCGCTTAGAGAGCCGAGTCTTATCTGCCCCTAAAATCATCGGCAGATGCCCAAAGCGAGGAACGGCAAACCCCAGGGCTTCGAAGATCGGAATCTGGCGAGGCGTGTTTGTCAAATGGTCGTCTCCTCGCACCACATGCGTAATACCCATCAAGGCATCATCGACCACGACTGAAAAGTTGTAGGTTGGATAGCCGTTGGATCGAAGAATAATCACGTCATCCAAGATGGTATTGTCGAACTCGATCTTTCCTTTAATCAAGTCATCGACAACCGTCTGCCCCTCTCGCGGGGCCTTGAACCGAAGCGCGGCATCTCCAGGCGGAGTGGTTATTCCCAGGTTGCGACAGCGACCGTCGTATCGGGGCGAGAGTCCTTTGGCCTCCGCTTCCTTTCGTCGAGCCTCCAATTCGTCCGCCTTGCACACACACCAGTACGCCTGCCCAGTCTCCAGCAACTTCATGGCATGGCTGCGATACAGATCTATTCGCTCTGTCTGGCGGAATGGCCCTTCATCCCAATCAAGTCCGACCCATTTCATACCTTCGGTGATCGCCTGAATCGATTCATCGGTTGACCGACTTTGATCGGTATCCTCGATGCGAAGAATGAACACACCCTGTTGTTGACGTGCGAAGAGCCAATTGAACAGAGCCGTACGCACTCCTCCTATATGGAGAAACCCCGTTGGACTGGGGGCAAACCGAACGCGGACCTGATTCATGACCGTGCCGTCCCTTCTTCACACACGACAACCCAATCATCTATACCATGCTGTGAAAATCCTTGTACATCGTCTTGCCACTTCCATCTCTTGATGGCTTCTGCTATGACGGTGCCGCGAATTGATTATGGCGGAACTCACGCAACCGGCCACAGTACTTGCGGTCACCGATCTCACGCCCCACGTTCGCCAACTCGTCGTCAAACCCAAGATCAGAAAGATTTCCTTCCAACCGGGACAGTGGGTCTCCCTCAAACTACCGGTGGGACCAAAGCCCCCGCTCAACCGCGCCTACTCCATAGCCGATCCTTCGTCTCCGTATGGGGAATTAACGCTGGTATTTGATCACGTCCCCGGTGGACTGGCTTCCACGTATCTCTATGGGTTGAGGTCTGGAGATGAGGTTTCTCTGTCAGGCCCCTATGGGAAGTTCGTCCTCCCGCATCCACTCGATCAAGAGCTGCTGCTGATTGCGCGCTACACGGGTCTTGCTCCCATGCGGTGCCTCCTCAAGCAGATGTTTTTCTCAAAAATCCAAACTCCCGTCTTATTGATTGCCGTGGCACCCGGCGAAGACGAGGTCTTGTTCCATCAGGAATGGCTCACGATGGCTATGCAATATCCCTCGTTCCGCTATCTTCCGCTGGTCGCTCAGAACGGGGAGTCGGAGGCTGTGGAAAAGACCTTGTCCATGCTCACGCCACTGGTCAACGGACAGCCCAAAGTCGTTCCCATGATTTGTGGAACCAAAGCGTTCGTCCGTCCCCTGCGTGCCTATTTTATAAAGGAAGGGTACGACCGCAAGGACGTGAAGATAGAGACGTACGATTAGAATGGTCGATGGGCACTGTTCACTCAGAACACGCCGAAGGTTTCATCGGTCGCGTGCGAGAAATCACCCCGATCAATGCCCCTCCCGCACAAGATTTTTATTGACGGCTGGAATTTCGACGACGATATCCTTGGTTCCATTCGGCACGCATTGGCATCCCAGACGAGACTGTAGTGTCGTCATGGGAGCCTCATCCAACTGATCGTACTCATCGTCCGTGCCTTCATTGCAGGTCTCCAGCCCCTGCTTCACGATCACATGACAGGTCGAACAGGCGCAGACCCCGCCGCATACATGTTCTAAATCCACTCCGTGTCCCATCGCGATATCTAAAAGGCTCCCCGGCAGCCCAGTGGGCCCATGGGGAATCTTTTCTGGATTGACTTCGACCGTGGTGGATCTGCCATCTGGATGGATAAATGTCACGGCATAGGAAGTTTTTGGAAGTTCATATTCGGCCTGTTCAATATAGGGATTTGTGCCACCCATGTGTCGATTCCTTTCTAAGAGATCATCGAACTCCGCCTGTCGTATTGACAGCAGAGAAACCTGCATGCTAACATTAGTACGACCAAAATGATCGGAGATCATTATAGTCTCCGACCTAAGGAATCGGCAATAGCAATGCTGAAGATTTCAAAAAAAGCTGATTACGCGCTCATGGCACTGCAGCACATTGCGTCAGTCCAATTCGGCGATATCACTCCTGGCCGCGTGGTGAATACGAAAGAAATCGCCGAGGAGTACAACATTCCCTTGGAATTGTTGGCGAAGGTCCTACAAGTTCTCTCAAAGAATGGTCTGATCGAAAGCCACAACGGTCCGAAGGGAGGCTATCTCCTGGCGCGGAGCGCCAGACAGATCACCATCGCGCAGATTCTTGAAAGTATAGAAGGCCCCTTAGGCATCACCGACTGCTCCCACGAAAAAGACGGTGACTTCTGCATGCAGCGCGAACACTGTAATATCCGCACGCCGCTCCTGAAAATCCAAGACAGCATCTATCAGTTACTGAATAACATGACGTTGGGAGACATGATGGGGGGCACGCCTCTTATTACGATTCAGTCTCCCTCGGCACAAGGAGTCGAACGATGAAGCTTCCCATTTTCCTCGATAACCATTCCACCACTCCCATGGATCCGCGAGTGCTGGAGGCGATGCTCCCATATTTCGTGGAGAAGTTTGGCAACGCCGCCAGCCGCAACCATGCGTTCGGCTGGGCCGCAGAAGAAGCAGTGGAACAAGCCCGAAAACAGATTGCCAAGCTCATTAAGGCCGACGCAAAAGAGATCGTCTTCACCAGCGGCGCCACTGAATCGGATAACCTGGCGCTGAAGGGTGTCCTGGAGATGTATAAGGAGAAAGGCACTCACATCATCACATCGTCCACGGAACATCGGGCCGTGCTCGATACAGCCAAGTCCCTTGAAGCCAAAGGGCTGGCGACTGTGACCTATCTGCCGGTCGACAAATACGGCATGGTGAATCCGCAGGACGTCCAGAATGCCATCACCGACAAGACAATCCTGATCTCGATCATGCTGGCCAATAACGAAATTGGCACGATTAACCCTATCCAGGAGATCGGCAAGATCGCTAAATCCAAGGGGGTCCTGTTCCATTGCGATGCCACGCAGGGCGTCGGCAAGATTCCCGTCGATGTCCAGGCCATGGGCATTGATCTCATGTCATTCACATCCCACAAAGTCTACGGTCCCAAGGGAGTGGGTGCTCTTTATGTTAGGAAGAGAAATCCCCGCGTTCGGATCGCAGCCCAAATAGATGGAGGCGGACATGAACGCGGCATGCGGTCCGGGACCTTGCCAGTGCCGTTGATCGTCGGCTTTGGGAAAGCCTGTGAACTGTGTGAACAGGAGATGGTGACGGAAACGGCGCGGCTGATCAAGATGCGAGACCGTCTCCAGACCGATATCATGGCGGCCCTCGAAGAAAGCTATCTCAACGGCCATCCGACGAACCGCCTACCAGGTAATCTCAATATCTCCTTCGCCTACGTCGAAGGAGAATCGCTACTCATGGGCATGAAGGACATCGCGCTTTCATCCGGTTCGGCCTGCACATCGGCCACCTTGGAGCCCTCGTATGTGTTGCGCGCACTCGGCGTCGGGACAGAGCTCGCTCACTCCTCGATTCGTTTCGGTTTAGGCCGTTTCAATACCGACGATGAGATTGACTATACGACCAAAAAGGTTATTGAGGTCGTCACCAAGTTACGGGAAATGTCCCCTCTGTATGAAATGGCCAAAGAAGGCGTGGACCTGAAATCCGTTCAGTGGGCCGCGCATTAATGACGGCAGACGTGAAACGTACCTCGTGAAGCGCATCTCACAGACAACGAACGGCGCTTCACGAACGACGAGATACTAAGGAGGTTTCTATGGCATACAGCGATAAAGTCGTCGATCATTTCAACAATCCCCGCAACATGGGCAGCTTTAAGAAGGACGATGCAGACGTGGGCACCGGGATGGTGGGAGCCCCGGAATGCGGTGACGTGATGAAGCTGCAGATCAAGGTCCAGAACGATACGATCGTTGATGCGAAGTTCAAGACCTTCGGTTGCGGGTCAGCGATCGCCAGCTCCAGTCTGGCCACCGAATGGCTCAAGGGGAAAACGATCGAGGAAGCCCAAAAGATCAAGAATACGGACATCGTACAGGAGTTGAATCTCCCTCCTGTGAAAATTCACTGCTCGGTTCTGGCGGAAGATGCCATCAAAGCCGCATTGGCCGATTATCAAAAGAAGACAGACGGGCAACCAACCGGCACCAAGTAACAGCCACGAAGGGAGCGCCTCATGGACACCACGAATGTCGAGACTCCGACTCCGATCATCTCGCTCACCGACGCAGCCGTAAAGGAAATAAAGCGACTCATCAACGTACAAGGCATTGAGGAAGGTGGCCTTCGCCTTGGCGTGAAAGGCGGCGGGTGTTCGGGCCTCAGCTACACGATTAATTTCGATGACAAGATCGGACAATACGATCAAGTCCATGAAATCGATGGTGTCAAAGTGATCGTCGACGCGAAAAGTGCCATCTATCTCCAGGGTACACAGCTGGATTATCAAAAAGACATGCTGAGCGGAAACTTTAAGTTCTTGAACCCGAACGCCAACAAAACGTGTGGCTGCGGAGAATCGTTCTCAGCTTGATGCGAACCGTAGAGGAGACACCGACCGGGCATGGTCTGCAGTCCATGCCCGTTTTTACTCATGGATCAACACACACCACAGCCTGAGCGTGCACGCGGTCTGCAGATGGCCCGGAGCATGTGCTGGCACTGCCAGTCAGAAGTGACAGGAGAATACTTCTGTGACCGGTGTGTGAAAGTCCAGCCGGTTTCAAAAGAAACCGACTATTTCACCTGCTTTGGGGTTCCACGGCGCCTCCTGCTCGACCCGCAGAAGCTGGAAACCAAGTTCTACGAACTGAGCCGGTCATTCCATCCTGATTTCTATCAGACGAAAAGTCCGGCAGAACAAACGATTAGCCTCAGCAATGCCGCCGTCCTCAATACGGCCTATCGCACGCTCCGTGACCCCATTCAACGAGCCGAATACCTCTTGGCCTTAGAAACCGGATCGGTCAAAGACATTCGAACATCTCCGCCAGCCGATCTCTTTGAAGAGATTCTGGAACTCCAAGATACTCTGGAGGAGTACCGGGCATCGGATCGTGACTCGGATCAGGGTCATCGACTCCGCGCCACCCTCCAGACTGAGCAGGAGGCGTTGGAGCGACGCAAACACGCGATGGAAGCTCAACTACAGCAATTATTTGCCGACTGGGACCAGCTACAAGACGCGGGAGAAGCCACGAGCCTGGCGAGGGTGGAACGGGACAGAATCCTGAAGCAGATGCGCGATCTCCTGTCACATCGAACCTATATCAACAACATCGTCAATGACCTGGCGGCAACGATCAGTTGAATGAATGTTTTTCCATAGCACTCTCTGCTGTCAGCATCCTTTAAAGCTGCTCAAAATGGTTTCCAACGAAGCCGCAGGGAGTGACGACTCTGAGACGTATTTTTTCTGCACGTCGAGGGGACAAAACGACCGAGAACGAAGTTAGAAACCCTTTTCAGCATCTTTGATATGGCACGTATAGTCGGTATCGACTTAGGCACAACCAATTCACTGGTTGCGTACATGAAGGACGGGCAGCCCTGCGTCGTCCCAGACCGCAACGGTCGGACTATGGTGCCCTCGGTCGTCGCCTTGACGGACAATGGCTTGATCGTCGGAGATTCAGCGAAAGAGCATTTGACGAGAAATCCGGAACGGACGGTCTACTCCGTGAAGCGATTCATGGGTAAAGGGCTGGCCGATGTCCAGAACGAGCTGGTCTATTTTCCATACCATGTCACTGAGACCGGTGGTGTGATTCGGATCCGGCTTGGCCAGAAGAGCTATTCACCGCCACAGATCTCCGCCATGATCCTCAAGGAACTGAAGCTGCGGGCGGAGGCCTCCCTCGGCGAAAGCATCACAAAGGCCGTCATCACGGTGCCGGCCTACTTCAACGACAGCCAACGGCAGGCCACCAAAGATGCCGGCCTCATTGCCGGGCTGGAAGTGTTGCGCATCATCAATGAGCCGACCGCCGCCTCACTGGCCTACGGACTACAACAAAAAACGCAAGGAACCATCGCCGTCTATGACTTCGGGGGTGGGACATTCGATATCTCGCTCCTGAAATTGAAAGACGGCATCTTTGAAGTGCTGGCGACCAGCGGCGATACCCATCTTGGCGGGGACGATCTCGATCGCGTGTTGGTCGACCTCTTCATCGGAGACATCCGAGACCAGTACGGGATCGACGTCAGCCGCTACCCCGATCACATGCAGATTGCCCGGTTGGAAGCGGAGCGGGCTAAGATCCGCCTTTCTGATGAGCTCAAGACTCAAATCACAATCGAGCTCCCGGAGGACAAAGGACGGTTTACCAGAGAGCTGACGCGTGATCAGCTTGAATCTCTCGTGGTAGGGATCATCGAACGCACCTTAGCGCCCTGTCGCATCGCGTTAAAAGACGCCGGGCTCACTCCAACAGACATTGATGAAGTCGTGTTAGTGGGCGGGTCTACCCGGATGCCATTGGTCCGGCAACGAGTAGAAGCGCTATTTGGAAAGCAACCACATTGCCACTTGAACCCGGATGAAGTCGTCGCGCTTGGGGCTGCGGTGCAAGCCGATATTCTCAGTGGCGGCACGACGGACATGTTGCTCTTGGACGTTACCCCGTTATCATTGGGCATCGAGACAATGGGCGGCGTGATGAGCAGCCTGATCCGCCGAAACACGACCATCCCGGCGAGCGCCAAGGAGATGTTCACGACCTATGTTGATGGTCAGACCGGAGTAGACATTCACATTCTCCAAGGTGAGCGCGAACTCGTGAAAGACAACCGGAGCTTAGCGAGATTCCGGCTAAAAGTGCCACCTCTCCCGGCCGGCGTCCCACGCATCGAGGTCACCTTTTTGATCGATGCCAATGGTATCTTGAACGTCACGGCGACGGACATGCGGACGGGTCAAAGCCAGTCGATCGAGGTCAAACCGTCGTATGGACTCTCGGACACGGAAGTGGAACGAATGATTGAAGATTCGTTCAAGTTTGCGGCTGAGGACGTCAATGCACGGAAGTTGATCGAAGCTCGATTGGATGCTGAGGCGTTGCTAAAAACGACCGACAAGTCGCTCGTGGACGCCGGACACTTGATCTCACAGGAAGAAGCCCATAGCATTCGAGCTACACTCGCTCAGTTGTCTAACGCAACGGGCGGGACGGATCCGCGTGCCATCCGTACTCGCATGACGGAGCTTGAACAGGCCGCCAAACATTTGAATGTCCTGATGCTCGACGATTCGCTCAAGAAAAGTTTGCAAGGGAAGAAAGTATCGGAGCTGTCGTGACAGCGGAGGAGCCATGATGGACCTGAAGTGGAAAGATGCCGAAGAGATCGCCATCCGGCTGGTCGAAGAACACCCTGAGACAGATCCCCTCACCGTGCGCTTCACCGACATGTATACCTGGATCGTTGCGCTGCCGGAATTTAAGGACGATCCGAAGACGTCGAATGAGAAAATCCTAGAAGTGATTCAGATGGCGTGGCACGAGGAATACCAGGACACGAAGGCATAGGTTCCAGAGTTACAAGTTCCCGTCCCCTGCTGGTAGTCCCTCAGGAATCTGGTCCAACTTATAGAAATCCATCGGGTCCTGTCGACGCTGCACCGCCTGAGTCGGCTCACTCCCCTTCGTGAAGAGCTCAACCGTTCCCTTTTGCCCTTCTCCTTCCTGTTCGGACTCCAGGAGTCCTGTCGAAGAATCAACCTTCACAAAGGTCACCCCGTCTGGAATCTCAAACGGCACGACAGGAAGCTGCTTGAGCGCCTCTTTCATGAACGCGATCCAAATCGGCAAGGCTGAACGGGCCCCCGTTTCACTCTCTCCAAGCGAGCGACGGTCGTCAAAGCCGACATAGACGCCGCACACCAGATTTGGGGTTCCACCGATGAACCAGGCATTGATGTAGTCGTTCGTCGTGCCGGTTTTCCCGGCGATCGGACGCCCCAGCACCTTCGCCGCCTGCCCAGTTCCCCGCTGCACAACGTCTTCCATCATGTTGGTGATCAAATAGGCGGCTTCTTTGCCGATGACTTCATGGGGCTCGGGCTCGGTCACTTCGAGGACCTTCCCCGTGTTGTCTTTGACTGATTTGACGGCAAAGGGCTCCACTCGATTCCCCTGGTTCAAAAACACCCCATAGACCGAGGTCAACTCCAGCAAGCCGACCGACGATGTGCCAAGTCCGAGGGAGAGATCAGCGGGGAGCGGGCTCGTGATCCCGACAGTACGCGAGAACTCGATCACATTTTTCACGCCGACCTTATCCAACAACCGAACCGTGGCAAGATTGTGCGACTGAGCCAGCGCATCCCGAAGACTCACCATGCCGTGAAACTTCCGGCCGTAGTTCTCCGGCTTCCAAATCTTCTCGTCCTCCGTCTGTTCATAGACGACCGGGGCATCGAGGATCTGTGTGGCAGGGCTCAACCCTTGACTCATCGCCGTCGCATAAATGAGGGGTTTGAACGCGGACCCCGGTTGCCGGTGGGCCTGCACCGCGCGGTTGTATTCACTGCGGGTGAAATCATACCCACCCACCATCGCACGAATCGCACCACCCTTGGGATCGATCGCAATCAGGCCTCCCTCGACGACCGGCGTCTGCTCCAATGTGAGTTGTACGCCATCCTTCGTGATCCTTTTCACCCCGATTTCGATGACATCCCCAGGCTTCAGAAGTGACTTAAGATTCGGATTCACCACAAAATCCACCGTGGGATCTGGCCCCTTGAGCATCCGCTTGGCCCAGGCCATGTCGTCAAACGCCAGCTTCGCGCTGAACGGCCCGACCTGAACGAGATAGTGATCCTTCGCAACCTTTAACACGACCCCTTCACCCAGATACCCAGGCTTGAGCAGTGGATCCCTGGAGGAAAGCTCCGAAGGTTGGAACGTCGCTAAATCAACGGTTCGCCGAGGCCCTCGCCACCCCTCTCGCTTGTCGAGCTCACGAACCCCGTTCAAAAAAGCCGACTCCGCCGCTTTTTGCATCTCCACATTCAAGGTCGTGTAAATTTGGAGCCCACCCTTGTACACCATCGACTCCCCATACTTCGCCATGAGCAGTTGACGGACATATTCGACGAAGTAGGGCGCCAGATGCTCGCTCCCAGGCCGATGGAAATTCAGTTTTTCGCGAACGGCCGCTTCTCGTTCCGCTGCGGTAATAAACCCAACCTCCTCCATTCTGGCAAGAACATGCTCTTGGCGCTTCTTCGCAGCTTCATAGGCGCTGAACGGAGAAAACCGGCTGGGCGACTTCGGTAGACCGCCTAAGAACGCGGATTCGGCAAGGGTCAGGCCCCTGATATCTTTTCCAAAATATGATTGCGCCGCCGAGCCGACTCCGTAGGCTCCTTGCCCGAAATAAATTTGATTCAGATAGGTTTCAAGAATTTGCTCTTTCCCGGAGACCACTTCCATCTTGTAGGCTAAGACGAGTTCGCGAATTTTCCGTTCATAGGACCGTTCGGACGACAGAAAGAGCGCACGAGCCAGTTGTTGCGTGATGGTGCTAGCTCCTTCAACCTTCCTCCCTCCGTGCCGAATGTTCGTCCAGGCCGCTCGCAGCATTCCGATAAAATCCAGACCCGGATGCTCAAAAAACCTCGCATCTTCCGTCGCAATAACCGCCTGCGTCAGCGTTTTTGGAATTTCCGGGAGCGGAGTGAGAATGCGGCGCTCAATAAAGAACTGGCCAATGGGTTGGCGATCATCGGAATAGACAGTGGTGATCAAACTCGGTTGATAGTTTTGGAGCAGATCGAGCGAGGGAAGGTCCCGGGAAAAGTACCAGATGATTCCTGCGACCGTCGTCGCTCCGACGATACTGCAGGCAAACAAACCGATCAGGGCGACCTGCCACCAACGCCAGCGGCGGCGTGGCTGTTCTATTCTTTCGATAAAACGACGATCATTCGGCATGGTAAATGGAGCCTTGTAGATGTGAATCCGAGGTCAGCAAAACCTTACAATGCGCCCTCTTAAAACTCAAGCGAGATGCCGATCAGAGACTTGGCCTTTCTCATCCGCTCCGCAACCGTTCTCACACTGCATCAGCAAAAACCAATTTTACTTTGCCCCTTGCAATTCTCATAGTACGAATACCATAGAACTCCTGAGAGTATCGCGGGCCATTTCGCCAACCATGCGAACACACGCGGCTAGATGACCTCAAGTACGCACCATTGACAGAAACCGGTTACCGACCAGCAATGGGTGAACGCAAGGAAGCAACCCACTAGCGAAGAAAGAGCGAGCAATGCAGAGTGCGCCCTTGCCAGAGAACGAAGCGTCTCGCCTTCGCGACTTACACCAATACCAAGTCCTCGACACATCGCCGGAAGAGGCCTTCGACGATTTGACGGCGCTGGCCGCACAAATCTGCGGAACCCCCATTGCGCTGGTCAGTCTCATCGACGCCCATCGTCAGTGGTTCAAGGCGAAAGTGGGTATCGAGGCTCAGGAAACCTCCCGCGACATCGCGTTCTGTGCCCACGCAATCAATGGCAACGATCTTCTCGTAGTAGCCGATGCCACCCACGACGCACGATTTTCCGATAACCCCCTGGTTACGGCGGACCCGCACATTCGCTTTTATGCCGGGATGCCTCTCGTGACGCCGTCCGGCCATGCGCTGGGCACCCTCTGCGTGATCGATCGGGTCCCCAAACAGTTGACAGACGACCAAATGAACGCGCTCCGCGTGTTGGGCCGGCAAGTCGTCACTCAACTTGAGCTACGGATGCGTCAGCACGAACTCGAACGTAGCCTCGCAATGCACAAAAAGAGCGAACGGTCAAAGGCTGACATCATTCGGGCGATCGGCTACGGATTGGAGGGCCTGGCGTTCTTGGACCAGGAAGGCCGCTATACCTACCTGAACCCGGCACATGCCGCCATCTACGGGTACAAGCCAGAGGAGTTGATCAACCGCTCATGGAAGACCTTGTACGCTCCTGAGTGGGTTGCCAAGATTGAACAACAGTATTTCCCAATCCTACTGCATGTCAGCGCCGATACGCGTATAGAAACGATGGCCGAGGCAACCAATCTTGGAGCCACGGAATATTTGAAGAAACCCTTCTCCCAGGAACGCCTCATGAAGGCGGTCGAGCTGTTCTTGCCAAGACCAACGGATCGACAGGAGCCGCAACTCCGACAGGCCTGAACAGCACGCACAGCCATCCTGCTCCATCTTCTCGACCAAACGGTGACGTGAAGAGATGGGCTCCATGGCATAGCGAAGACCTCCCTGTGGTCTTCCAGTTTTCCCTGCTTCTGAAGCTCCCCTCCATTTTATTTCGTGACCCTAGCTTGTGTAGGTGAATGTAGTTCGAGTATACTACCAAGTTTGCGCCTCACTATCGGGGCGTCTTTTTTTGTCATTAAGGAAGCACCGTCACCATGTCCACAGTACGCGCCCCTCAGGACCGTCGAAGCGATATTCGGAATATCGCCATCATCGCCCATGTCGATCACGGCAAAACAACCTTGGTCGATGCGGTGCTCCGCCAAACGCACGTCCATCGCAAGATCGACGATATGGGCGAACGCATCATGGATTCGATGGACCAGGAACGGGAGCGCGGGATCACGATCCGGGCCAAAAACGCCAGCGTCATCTACAACGGAGTGAAAATCAACATCGTCGATACGCCGGGCCATGCCGATTTCGGCGGGGAAGTGGAACGCACGCTCCGGATGGTGGACGGGGTATTGATTTTGGTCGATGCGAAAGAAGGTCCTATGCCGCAAACGACCTTCGTGTTGCGGAAAGCCTTAGCCCTGGGGCACAAAGCCATTGTCGTCATCAACAAGATTGACCGGCCGGATGCGGTCATCGATGATGTCGTCAACCGCACCTTCGATCTGTTCGTTCATCTGGGAGCCACCGACGAACAACTCGATTTTCCGATCGTCTACACGTCGGCCATTAAAGGAATCGCTACGCTCGATGTCAACAAACCGGGAACGGATATCCAGCCGTTGCTCGATACCGTGCTAGAGAAGATCCCTGCCCCAGCCATTACCGTCGATGCTCCGCTCCAAATTCTTGTGCTGGCTCTGGTGCAAGATCCCTACAAAGGCAAGATGGGGATCGGCAAGATCCAGTCCGGCTCCATTGCTCGGCGGCAGACCGTCATGGTGCTCGGCAAGAACGGCGCACAGATTCCCGGAAAGGTCTCCGACCTCGCGGTCTATTCAGGCCTGGAACGGGCCGACATGGAACAGGCAGCGGCCGGAGAAATCGTCGCGGTTGCGGGGCTTGACGACGTGAGCATTGGGGATACCATCGCCGACGCCGATCGTCCCATCGCCCTCCCCCGGGTCTCGATCGATGAGCCGACCGTACAAATGACCTTCTCCGTCAACAACAGTCCATTTGCCGGACGCGAAGGCAAGTTCCTCACGTCACGCCATCTGCGTGAGCGCCTGTTCAAGGAACTGGAGACCAACGTGTCGCTCCGGGTCAATGAGACAGACAGCGCCGATCGCTTTCTTGTGGCGGGACGAGGGGAACTTCACCTCTCCGTCTTAATCGAGCAGATGCGACGGGAAGGGTACGAACTGCAAGTCTCCCAACCGGAGGTCATTGTCCATCGCGAAGGCAGCAAAGTCATGGAGCCGTACGAGGAACTGACCATCCAGGTACCGGAGACCTATCAGGGAACCGTTATCGAAGAACTCGGGAAACGCCGGGGGGAAATGCGGCACATGCGGCTCATTCACTCCGATGCCGGCACGAGTGAGATGCATTTGGAATACCACATTCCGACACGCGGCATCATGGGGCTCAAAAACATCCTGTTGGCCAAGACCAGAGGGACCGTCATTCTGCACCATGTCTTCGCGGCCTACGAACCGGCGGAAGAACGAGACCTCCTCGTGACCCCGCATGGCTCGCTCGTCGCATACGAAGACGGTTCTAGCACCGGCTATGCCATCTTTATGACCCAAGAACGGGGCGCCATGTTCATCGGCCCTGGAGTCGAGGTGTACAGGGGAATGGTCATCGGCCAAAACAGTCGAGACGAAGATCTGGATGTGAACGTGTGCAAGGAAAAGCATCTCTCCAACATGCGGGCGTCCGGATCCGATGAGGCCTTGGTACTCACCCCTCCGCGCGAAATGACACTGGAGTTCGCCTTGGAATACATCGGAGCCGATGAGTTGGTCGAGGTGACGCCGCAGAACCTCCGTCTACGTAAGCGACTGTTGAACCCGGATGACCGCCGCAAGGCGAAGAAATCTGGAAAGTAATTGTCACAGGTGCTCATATGAGGATTCGGAAAAAGTCGCCCAAACCTTCAGCCAAGCGGCCTCCCCTCTATTTCGTTGGCTATCGGGGCACTGCCCCGGCCAGTGAGGAGGTCAAGTCACTGTATGAGCGGGAATATGGCGTCCCCTTGGCTATCCGTCATGAAGACGGCTCGCCAGAATCCTGGCAGGCGACCCACGGTCCTTGGTCTTCCCATGTGGTGCTACCGCTCCCGATGAGTCATGTGGCCGACGTGATGAAACAATTGACTTGGGAACATGAGCTCATGGGTGCCGTTGCACCATCCATCGGCTCCCCTCGTGACATGCCCGATACCGTCCTCCTCGCCACACGATTGGCCCGTTGTCTGACCCTCTTGTCACAAGGCACAGCTTATGACGTCATTAGGCAAGCGTACGTCAATCCCTCAGACTGGCAGCCTCGTACACTCGGGAGTTTTGTTCTGGATGACCATGTGTCCATTGTCCATGACGACACTGCTCACCCGGACCGGGTGTGGTCCTACTCACTCGGACTCAGTAAGTTCGGGTTGGACGAAGTTGAAGTGTTTACGGCGAAAGGACTTTCCGACAGTACGGCAAAGGACCTGTTGACGGATTCGGCCGGCGAATTACTGAGGCTGGGGCATTCTCCGAAGGTTGGAGCAGCGCTGAACCTTCCTCTGCTCGGCCGTACCATTCACATCAGAAACTACCGCACCGCTGCGCCTGCTGGACGGATGTTGGGATTCCGAGAACTTCAAACCTCGTAAGTCCGTTGATAACTCAACATGTTATCCATTCACACCCAATGCTGGGCCTACCGGGCCGTTGACATCCCTTTCAAGCACAGGTTACAAAGTTTATGGTTCATATGGGGTCCTGCCAATTCGAGACCTCAGTACAGCTATCACCCATAATATAGATGTCCTAATAAGGAGGTTTGCAATGAGCGATGTAGCATCAGAAATTAAGGTGGGCGATATAGCACCGGACTTCAATCTGAAAGATCAGGACCAAAAGGACGTGAAGTTGAGCGAGTACAAAGGCAAGAAAAACGTCGTGCTCTGCTTCTATCCGTTGGATTGGAGCCCTGTATGCCAGGGTGAGAACAAGTGCCTGACCGATGACTTCCCCAAGTTCCAGTCCGCCAATGCTGAATTGTTCGGCATCAGCTGCGACAGCTTTTTTTCCCACAAAGCCTGGGCGGATTCACTGGACCTGAAGCACCGCTTGTTGTCGGACGTCCACCGGACGACCGCAAAGTCGTATGGTCTGTATTTCGAGCCGCTGAACTGCTCGAAGCGCGCGACAGTGATCGTCGATAAGAACGGCAAGGTCGCCTATGCGAAGGTGCAGGAGATCAAGACAGCACGCGAAGACAAGGACATCCTGGACGCGCTGTCAAAGCTGAGCTAAGGATACAGCACTGAGGAATGAAGCCTGAGGACTGAGTGGCTCCGACCGCTCAGTCCTTAGACCTCAGCACTCGTTATGACTGGCACTGTTCTCGACGTCAGCGACGCCAACTACAAAGAATTCACCGACAGCGCCGGTGCGGTCGTCGCATACGGTCTTGCCACCTGCGAGCCCTGCAAAGCCTACGATCCCATTCTTGAAGCGACCGCTGCGAAATTTCCCGAGATTAAAATCGGCAAGGCCAAGATGCATGTGCCGGGCCGCTGTCGTGAGATCAAGAAGACCCACACGTTTGAAACATACCCCACCACCCATTTCTTCGCGCATGGTAAATTATTGTTGACACGCGAGGGAGTCGTCGAGCCGGCCGAACTCGCCGCTCTCATTTCAGACCACTTACTCAAGTAGGTCCTTTGCTGCATCGTGAGTACGTGAACCCGGAGACTCTTCCACAACCGCTGGACCAGGCAGCACTGAGCGGTCGATGAGTTAGGAGGCGAGCAGAGCATGAACAAGACGATTACTGGTTTGGTATGTGGCATCACCCTGTCCCTGTCCCTATCGGCCGGTGCCCATACCGATGAATATTTTGAATCAGTCCAGGCACCACATGGCGGACAATTGCGCATGACCGGTCCATTTCATATGGAGCTGGTCGCGAAGGATGGAGGCCTGACGGTCTACGTCACGGACCATGCCGACAACCCCATCAGTGTCGACGGCGGTTTAGCCAAAGCCAACATCGAGAACGGGTCAACCAGAACCCAAGTGAACATGCACCCCGTGGGGAACAATATGCTCAGTGGTTCCGGCACCTTTTCGTTGACCCCCAATACCGTGGTCGTCGTCTTCATGAAACTGCCGAACCAAGACGGTTATGCCGCCCGCTTCACGCCGTTGAAACCCAAGAGCGAACAGGCAGAAAAAGCTCCGTCCCACGCGGATGATGCCGGCCCACACCACCATCACCATTCACCGAAGCATTGATGGACGACTTCCACCACTCACTATTGAGAGATACGGAGCTGCCATTTTGGAGTACCGATCATGAAATATCTCCTAGGACATTTAACCTTGTGTGCAATGCTGCTCGGAGCGGCGCCGGTCGGGGCCCATTCAGCGAAACACACAGAACCCGTGAAGGCCCTTCACGGCGGGCAATCGCTTGCCGCAGGCCCTTATCATCTTGAGTTGGTTGCTAAGGACGGAGAGCTGCTGCTGTATGTGACCGATCATTCCGACAAGGGCATCCCTTCCGATGGAGCGAAAGCTAAGGCCACCATCCAGCACGGGTTTGAGAAGGCCACTATCCAGGTTGAACTGGAACCGTCTGGTGACAACCAGCTGAAGGGGATCGGAACATTTACGATTTATCCGGATACCGGCATTCTGGTCTTCCTCAGGCTACCGGAACAGCAGGCCTATGCCGCCCGCTTTACCCCACTCAATGCCAAGAGCGGAGCCGTATCAAGAGGCGAGCCCCCTCACAAGGCAAAACATTAGTCACAGCCGTCTTGGTTCAACCGTCGAGGCATCAGGGCAGCCAGTTGGATGACGGCTTGTCCATATGGGTCAAGAACGCGATTCATTCCACGCCGACCAGCAGCCAGAAGAGGCCGCCCTTCCAAATTTCTCTGGCTAAACGTGAAACCGCGAGCCGTTTGCCCCCATCCTTCCTCCCCGGTTTGGGTCTCTGTTCAGCATGTCCGAAGGAATGAGCTTCAGAGCAATGAAACGATGACAGAGCCATCCAACCTGCTCTTTGGACTCACTGAAAAGACGGGGGCCAGCTTCACTACCCAGCGTAGTCGAACGAGAGGTCACGGGTTTGGACAAGACGGACGTTGTGGAGCGTTCCGCCTGAGAGATGCCCAGCGAGGCGGTCCCAGATGGTCTTGGCGAGGGCTTCTCCCTTCACCGTTTCAGAGCCAAGCACCTGGCGGAGATCCTGCCGATCAAACGGCTTGATAACCCGGTCATGTACCAGTCGGTCCAACGCTCCGATGTCAGTCACCATGCCCGTCATCGGATCGATCGTCCCGCGAACCGTCACGTAGCAGTCCCAGTCTCGCCCCTGATGGCTCTCGTGGATCGCGTTGAACGAGTATCGTTTTGCGACCGCGGCGGCGTCAGGCCCGTCGGCTGCCGTGACCTCGGCATAGAGATCTTCATCCTCACAGAGCCGAAGGGTATGGAGGGCACCGATATCCCGTTGAGCCGCCAACTTCGTCCACAGCACGTGCGCGAAATTTTCAGAGGTCGGAATCTGATCTTTGAAGTAGGGCATGTCGAGATTCAGATTCTTGTGATCAAACTCTTCGATCACGTCCAGGAGCACCCGTTTGAGATCGAACAGATTGACGACCATGCCGGTCGTGGGGTCGATGTCACCGGAGACGGTGAGTTCAATCAAGTAGTTGTGTCCGTGCGCAGGAGGATTGTAGCAGCGCCCAAATACCGTGCGATTCTTCACGTCATCCCATTCCGACCGTCCATAGCGATGGGCGGCGGAAAATTCGATGCGCTTGGTCAACAAGACAGGGGGCATGGTTTCTCGGTGCTACGCACCGCCTCTTAAATCGGCAAGCCACTCTTCGCGCATCGTGCCGGACACAGGCGCCTCTTCTCGATAGTCGCCATGGTCGACACGGATCGTCACAGGTTGGCTGAGGTCCGCAAAGGTCTTGGTCATGGATGCAGTCGGTCGAAACTTCACGAAATGGACCGCGCTGATTTTCGTCTCATGGCTCCGGCCACCTTCAAATTCACCGAATACTTCCTCGCCTCCAGCGACAATGGCTACTTTTTCTCCATGATCGAGCCCCATGAACTGATCGAGCCGTTCCTTAATCATCGCGTCCTGGGTGATTTCGATCAACAGGGTCGCGCTCAACTCGCCCGGAGCCGGTAGGAGGGCATTGTACACATCCAGTTCATCCTGAACCTTGACCGGATCGAAAATCCGCTCGACGCAGATCATCTCCTGAATTTGGAATTTCACCGTTTCATGATTCTCGAATACCATCGTAATACAGGGGCCAACCGACATGCGCCGACGCTGCTTCAGCGCAATGATGTTCGCTCGAAAGGCCTCACGCTGCCGCTCGTACTCCTGATGCGGAATGATATCTTCTGGCGCGATTGCTTTCATTGATTGACCCCTCTCTCGTGATTCGTCCAGCATGAAGCTGACTCCAGCCTCATGGTTGTCGTGGCAACCCATAGGCATCACGAACGATCTGAATCGGATGCAGAGTGCTCCGTCCTCCGACATGGGCCGACGCGCCGGCCTGATCCAACTGTAAGCCGGCCAGGGGACAGTCCGACGCAACAAGGTCCGCTGGTGTCTGCTCGATCGCTCGCATGGCCTTCCCGGCAATCTTCATCGAAAGTTGGAAAAACTCCGTCTTCGCCGACCAGGCGCCGTCATGCCCCGAACACTGTTCGATCACCTCGACCTGGGCACCGGCACACTCCATGAGTTCTCTGGATTTAAACCCGATATTTTGATCCCTGAGGTGGCAGGGAATCTGATAGGCGACTCGCCCTGGCTTGTGCGTGAAATCGGTCGCCAACTGGCCGGTTTTTTTCATGGCCATCAGATATTCACAGACATCGAAGGTCCGCTCCGCGACCCGTTTCGTCTTCTCATCGCGAGAGAGTTCCGGGTATTCGCGTTTCAACATCAAGCTGCAACTGGCGGTCGGGACCACCACATCGTACCCTTCGGCGACCAACGGATACAATGACGCAACGTTGCTTCGAGCAGCCTGTTGAATCGCCTGAATATCCCCAATATCGAAACTGGGCATCCCGCAACAGCGCTGCTCTGGAACCACCACCTGGACGCCGTTCTTCTCCAGAACTTGCACTGTCGCCTTGCCGACGTCGGTCGCCTGAAAGTTCACGAGGCAACTGGCAAAGAGGGCGACCTTGCGGACGGGTGGATCTACGATGGCCATTTTGGCTCGCCGGCCGAACCAGCGTGGAAATGTCTCTCCTGAGAAATGCAGGAGCTGGCGGTCCCGATGAATTCCCATGACTCGCTCCAGAAGGTGGCGCACAAGCCGGTTCCCCAACAACCTGTTGGTGAGCGAGGCGGTGGCACTGCCAAGTCTTCCGATCACATCCGTCATGATCAATAGGCGATCTCGCCACCGAACGCCACGCTCCACCGCAAGACGCTTTTTCCAGGCGACCATCAAATGCGGGAAGTCGATTTCATAGTGATGCGGTGGAGTATAGGGACAATGATTGAAGCAGAGCTTGCAGTAGTAACATTCATCGACGACTTGATGATGATCGGCCGGGGTCAGCTTGGCCACGTCACTCTCGCACACATCAATTCGATCTAAGAGTGTGTTGAACGAGGGACAAAGATTGAAGCAGCGCCGGCAGCCGTCACAGACCTCGTAGATCCGCAGCGTTTCCTTCTCCAACTGCGTGGAGTCGATCGGGGTAAGGAGACTGAGACCTTTCATTCCTCTCTCCAAAAACGATCAGCGGCCAGCCTTCGCCGACGGACTCCCGCCACGTCGCCAAAAACTGACCGCTGAACGTGAGCCGATACGTACGCGTTAGCTCTTCAGAGTATCCAATCCCTTCTGAAACCGATTGGCATGGGACCGTTCGGCTTTCGCCAAGGTCTCAAACCATTCCGCCAACTCAAGAAATCCTTCATCGCGGGCGGTCTTCGCCATCCCGGGATACATCTGAGTATATTCGTACGTCTCGCCCTCGATGGCGGACTTGAGGTTCGCGTCTGTATTGCCCATCGCCACACCCGTCGCCGGATCTCCGACCTCTTTCAAAAAGTCCAGGTGACCAAAGGCGTGGCCGGTTTCAGCCTCCGAAGTGTCCCGGAAGAGCCCACCGACATCCGGATAGCCTTCAATATCCGCCCTCCTCGCGAAATACAAATAACGGCGGTTGGCCTGTGATTCGCCGGCAAACGCATGTTTCAGATTGTCGTGACTCTTGGTCCCCTTTAAGCTTTTTCCCATATCATCCTCCTCGTTGTTCGAAGGCACATCATTAGCCCCGTCGAGACTTTGGTCGCTAGTAAACCGGCGATTAAGATAGCGCAGCCCTCGTCAGAGGTTCAAGGGGCTTCGTGCCATCCCGGTGCAGTTAGTATTCGCACGGCTGGGGGGTATGTTACACTCCCACAGCATAATATACGAGGACTCTTATCCACCGAGGAGCCATATGAAGATCTCCGGTCGCCATGCCTTCTACCGAACGGCAGGCGTCATCTCCTTGTTCGTGTTGATAGTGTCTGGTTGTGCCGCAGACCCGTATCAGCGGCGAGCGGATGTCATGAAGGACCACGTCGAGAATTTCTATACGCACCTCAAGGCCAATCGAGTGGCCGCAGCGGTTCACGAAAATGAGCAGATCGAAGCCATGGCCGATCAGATGGCGGACACCGTCAGGAAGCAAGGTCAGTTGCAGGGGACATCGCAGGTCGAACGGGAATTCGCACTCATGAAAACGGCTCGCGGAACGGCGGCTCAGAACTGGATCGCGTTGGGACAATATTTCGCGATTAAGCAGCAACCGGAGAAAGCCCGTGCATCCTATCAACGTGTGGTCGATACCTACACGGACGCCACGGAACGTACCTATCGAGAACAGGCTGCTCGAGCGTTGAACGACTTGGAGATCCTGTCAGAGCCCTCTCCCAGCTCAGCTCATTAATCGCCCAGATCAAAACATTGTGAGAAGGGTCGAGCCGCCAATCCTTTGATTGCCGATGATCCACTTGAGACGGTTCACAATGCTCCTGCTAGCCCTCTATGTCACAGGGGTGGGGTGTGTTCATCGGATCCAGGTGACCCCTCTCCCCGCCAGCGTGTCGTCCATCACTATCCCTCGAACGCTTCAGGCCGTTGTCAGCCCGATTGCAATGGAAGGCGCGGACCATCGTCCAGGCATCGCCTTGCTGGAATGGCCGCATCTCGACCTGAAACAGGCGGTCTTGCGATACCTGCAACAACGAAGCACCTTCACGTCAGTCTCGCCTGACCCAGCCGACCTGACGCTTCGTGTGGCCACGAAATTGAGGCTGACCTCGCGCGGTGGCCTCTATCATTATCGAGTCGTACTACAAGCAGAGATGAGCGAAGCTGCCGGAGTTATAAAGTCCTATCGTGTCGAACACACTGCAGCGGGATCGTCGGTGCGGTGGGTCACGGCGTCCGACCGTAACCCCATCGAAACCGCGTTACAGGGAGCGTTAGAAGACTTAATGAGGCAGGTCGAGGCGGACGGAGCACTCTACCTTAGCGGAACGGAGCAACCGTTACAGAAGCTGCCCCATGGTAAATCGTCACCCGGCAGCTAAGCCTTAGGCCATGCTTGCAGCTTTGTGAGAGTCGGTAGTATTCCTCGGATCTTCCGCTGGACCTTCCACGTACTCTGGACAATCAAGGCGAAATGCCTGATCTCCGAATGCTGTATGGTAGAAGTCACAGTGATGAGGTTGGTCCGATTCCGCATAGGCATGCGGACGGAAATGCTCGCAGGAGATGCACATGCGCGCAACAGGAATTTCTCCTTGCAATTGAAGCGCGCGAATCAGTTTCACGAGCGAACTCAGAAGCGCGACCTGCTCTTGCACCGACAAATTCTTGGTCGCAGACGCCAGAATCTCCGGCCATCGGTTTTCCACATGGCCTGCCTTCGCCCCGAGGGAGGTAAGGTGAACCGTCACGACACGGTTGTCGATTTCCCGACGGCGCCGGCGGACCAATCGCTTCCCCTCAAGCGTTCGGATGACCTCAGAAGCAGTCGGCAGTTTCACGGAGAGTTCTCGGGCAATCGTTGAGACGGTAGCCGAATGATTCGGTCGAGAGCGGAGAAACGTCAGCACTTGGATTTGCAAGGGACCAATCCCTGCCCGCCCCTTCCGTCTCCAGGCACGGCTCTTCATCGCCAGCCCAATTTTTGAAAGCCCCGTCACTAAACGATCGGGAAGCGACTCTTGATCGATCTTCATTAATGCGGTCATACGGTTTCCTCTCTTGTTGACCCGAGAGGATGCCAGTCTATGGCGCCTGCTTCCTTTCCGTCAAGCCTGTTCCTCCAGCCATGAGCCACCCCCTACTTTTGATGTTCAGCGGACCACGAGCACTCCACAGTGAGCATGCTGCACCACACGGGTAGAGACGCTGCCAAGCAGCACTCGGCGGATTGCGCCCATCCCCTTCGCTCCGGTCACAATCAGGTCCGCCTTCTCCTGTTTGGCCACTGTCAGAATCTCGTCAGCCGGCTTCCCCAGCCTCAAGACTTCACGTATCTGGAAGCCTGATTTCGAGAGCTTAGCAGCATGGCGCTGGATCAGCATTTTCCCGGTCTCTTTGACCTCCGGGTACTTAAAATAGGGCACTGCGTGCATCACGGTCACCATGACTGGTTCGCGATCCGGACCATCGGGTGTCGGGTTGACGTTGCGGATCAGGAATTTAACCGTCTTATCTGAGGCTGACGAGCCATCGATCGCTAGAACCAGATGCCGTACAGGCCGAGGACTCTCTTTCACCACTAGTACAGAACAAGGTGCATGGTGAATAGCATGATTCGAGATACTGCCCAGCATAAAGCGGTCTAAGGCATCCAAGCCTCGGGACCCGATCGACAGGAGTCCGACCCCACGCTGCGCATGCTTCATGATCGTCACTGCCACCGCGCCCTGGTCGGTCGTCACAGTCCCGCTCAAGCCAAGCGTTGACAACAAACCCTCCGACTCTTTCTTAGTGGCCTTGGCCATTGCCTCCATCCGCTTCACTTCGGACTGAATGTATCGTCCGGTCCCGACGATCGCCGGCTGGATCATAAAAGGAGCCCGAACGCTCGCCACATCGATGACATGCAGCACACGAACGACCGGCTGCACCGCGAACGGCATCTCCGCTAACCACTCGATCGCCCACTTGCCATGTTTCGACCCATCAACTGTCGCAAGAATCTTCATGTCGGATATCCTTTTTTTCCACGAGCTGCACCTATATTGTCTAACAGACTTTACCGAACCGTTCTCGAAACGCTTCTGGAGACAGGTTGGCCAAGGCGGCACAGCGACCCAACATGTCCCGATTCTTCATGTCGGCTTCCGTGAGTCGAATCATGTATTGCCGAGCGATCTGGTAAGACTGGGATTCGATATCCACCATCCTCACCTTGGTCCGTCCAGTGGTGGAATCCCCCATCTGTTTGAACGGAATCGGAGTGAACCGTCCGTTTTGAATCGAGACCATGGCTGATGTCCCGCCGTCGAGCAGATACTGAGCGGCGCAATAGCCAAGATCGCGTGTGTATTCGATATCGTATGGAATCGGATCGGCACAGCGGAGCTCATATCCCACGTTCTTGGCCACCAGGCTGATGGAAAGCCCTAACTGGTGAAGCTGTCTCGTCAGCTCGCGCCGCAACAGATCGCCGAGATCCACGTCATTCATTCGCAAATGGCCATGTTCGTCTCGTTCGACATGCTCCAGACCACCAAGATCACGTGGATCGAGAATTTCGATCAGTCCTTCGGCCAGCATCGCAACCCCGTCGGCCCGACCATGTTCGAGACGCTTGATCACGGCCCCGATTAGAAGATCGATGACCCGTTGCAACTTGACCGGCCTCTCTTGAAACTCTTCAGGAATGATCGTCAACGTCGCACCGGCGGCCTTTCCGATCCCCAAGGCGAGATGGCCGGCCTTGCGCCCCATAGTCACGACCAAGTACCAGCGTGTCGTGGTGAGGGCGTCTACCATCAGATTCTTCACGATCTCCGCCCCGACGTGACGGGCCGTTTGAAACCCGAATGTCGAAATCCCATAAGGAAGATCCAGATCGTTGTCGATCGTCTTGGGGACATGGATTACTTGTAGTTGACCACCGGCTCGCTCCTCCAGCTTCATAGCCGAAAATGCGGTGTCGTCACCGCCGATCGTCACCAGCCGCGTGATGCCGAGACTCGACAGTCCGAACAAGACATTGTCGAGATGTTCGACGCTCTTCGTTGGGTTCGCGCGCGAGGTGCCCAAATAGGACCCCCCCTGGAAATGGATTCGGCTGACGTCCTCGATCGAGAGCGGTCGCGCTTGCCCAGTGCTCCCCTCCATCAGCCATTTAAATCCATCGATCAGCCCGAGGACGTCAGATCCTCCAAGGATACTGCGGATCGTCGTCGCGCTGATCACACTGTTGATCCCGGGCGCAGGCCCTCCACCAACGAGAATGCCGACCGTCGTTCGCTGATTCGTCATCGATTGCTCCCTACAGATTTTCCCATCGGTCCTCCGGATTTTTCATGACCTGCGGCATGGTTGTATACTCCATCTCGTCAGGAGGCAAGGGGTGCGACTCGAATTACTCTGGCAGTTCTTCCAAGCCCACATGGGCGCGAAGACGATTGTAATCGAACGCCGGTCGGCCACATCGCCGACGGCCTGGATCATGCTGGGCCATTTCATCGATGAGGGCACCAACCTTGCCACGCATGGCGGCGGATGCGGCGGCATGGCGTGGCGTGTGCCCACCGAGTACGAGGTGAGGCTGATCCGACCACTCCAAGTAGGCTTTTTCCAGAAACTGGTTGAGCAACGTATAGTCTTCTTCCGGTGTCACGACCAACGGCGGCGGTTCATCGGACATGAGCTCGGCTATCGATAATTGCCGCGCAGGCGGCACGAGCGTCTCATCTCTGAAATGCAGTGAAAATCCAAACGAGGCCGCGAGTCGATGCTTGATCTGGTCAAGTCTCGCTGGACTGTCGCATTCCACGATGAGCTGGGACGACGTCAGCGTCACCTTCGCGACAATAGCGTCGGTCCCGCCGCTCCCGTCTCGCTGCACCCATGTGCGAGCCGGAGGAATCTCGTCGGTCTGGCCTTGCCTTCCAACCTGAGGCGCCGTCTTCTCCGGTTTAAGCTCGCTCATCTCGGACAATCCATCGACAAAGAACCGATACTCATGGTGGTCGTACAAGGCCACAGCATAAAGATAGGGCTGGTTATCGGGACGGCAATAGCGAATATGGACGGCGGCGTCCACCAACGCGTCCGTGCGGAGTTGCGCGAACGCCCAGAGCAGCATATACCCATACCGCTTGGTAAACTCCCTCCACTCCCCTAACGCAAAGGATCCGGTGGTCATCTCCATTTCTCGACGCCACCCTGCGGTCATTTCGAGCAGCGCGTTGGCATCGGCCTGAGACATGACGATTCCGCAGCCGGCCCACACCGCGTTGTGTGATTCACCACCATCCGGAGTGCAAACGAGGCGGGTCAGCAACACCTGGCCTACCGCCAGATCGTTGATGGATTCATGGCCAGGGACCACCAATGCTGTTCGATCTCCGAGCGACCGCACGGTGAGATCTTCCCCTGGCTTCGGCGAGGAGGTCAGTTCCAGCACATCGAGATAGGAATGTTTCAAGGGATCGAGCCACTGCCGTTCCTCTTCGGGAATATGTTCGGTGATGACGTCTCGCAACTGTTCGATCAACGTCAATTGCCCGTCTTCAGGATAGAAATCGCAGAGAAGGAACAGGTTGGCGAGTTCGGCTTCTTGAGCGAGCGGTGGGACGAGTCTGCCCGCCATGCCCCCCAGGTACGGTCTCAACGCCCGTGCCAGCGCCATCTCTCGCTGCAGGGCGAATTCCGGCTTGAGCGACAACGATTCGAGCCGCACGAGCACTGCATCGAGAGCCGGAGGCTGTGGAGTCCAGAATCCCGTTGCTTGTTCACTCGCGAGCTTCATGTATTTCTTCCATGACGATTTCCTCCGCATCAAACCAGTCTCGAAACGCGTTCCCTTCTTGACGGCCGCGCTGTTCCCACAGTTCGTACGCTTTCTGTGAGATCCGTTCCCACATGCCATCCGGTAATTCGATGGGCTTCTCGGCTCGGCCGATCTTGGGGGCGACTCGGCCTTTCGCTTTACCGGTTGTTGTTTTTCGCGTTCGCATAACTCACTCCTGGGTTACACATTGGTCGGCATCGATTGTCCTGAGAGGACCCGACGATGGTCTGGCGGTAACTTCGGGCTCCGTACTGTGAGAACAGGGCAGGAGGATCTCCGCAGGACGGATTCCGCGACACTGCCGAACAACGCATGAGACAACCCACGGCGGCCATGCGTCCCCATCACAATCACATCGACCGATTGAGCTCGAGCCGCATCCAGAATAGAATCGGCCGGCAGGCCGCCCGAAATCAAGAAGTCGGATGCAAGGCCGAGGGAAGTGAGCGCGGAGACGAAATCGGATAGCCGCTTCGTAATGGCTGTCTTGCTCGATTCCCGCTGAGCCATGTGGGGCAGCGTAAAGTCTAACCCGTACGACACCGGCTCTAGCACATGAAAGAGTTTCAATGAGGTTTTCGATCGTTGTGCAATCAACGCTCCATACTCCAGTGCGTCAAGTGAGCAATCTGAGAAGTCGACCGGCACGAGTATTCTCGTGACTGTGGCCTTCAGACGTTCCCCTGCGCGCTGTTTTGCCGCCGGGACGGTCAACACGGGACAGGGTGCCATACGAATGATTCGCTCAGCCGTACTTCCCAGCAAGACATGCTCAAGACCGGTCTTCCCTCTCGTTCCGACCACGACCAGATCCGCGGCTTCAGCCCGTGCGACGGCCAGCACTTCTTCACTCGGGATTCCTGTGGCGATGCGTGATTGGACCGGTAACCCCAAGCCACCCGCCCGCACTTTTAAGTCCGCCAGCCTCGTGGTTGCCTCCTGCATCAACTCATCCAAGTACAATCGATTCACCGCATAGTCCGGGTTCATCCCAGGAGGAAACTCCAGAACGCTCATCACGGTCAGCGAGGCACCCCACGATTGGGCGAGCGCACAGGCATAGGCCTCCGCCCTCGCCGATCCCTGTGACCCATCAGTGGCCAAGAGAATTCTCAGACCCCCTGCTGGCACACTCACACCGCCTCCGCACTCAATAGAAGTAACTCTCCGCTCATCGTCGGGTGAATCGAGCATCGAAAGACATGCCGACCTGGTCGCGTCATGTCAAATCGAATCGTGGCCTCCTGTTTCGGATCGAGATAGACTCCCCCCACCCCACGGCCATACACGATCACCCCGTCCTTTTCAATCTGTGTCGGAATCCCTTCGAACATGGTCGAGCTGAAATCGTGTCGCTCTGCGTCTTCATTCCGTATCTTAATGACGGTGGGAAACCCCAAGCGCAACGGACTCTGCTTCGTCACAAAACGAAAATCCTTGATCGTCACGTCCACCACTTGTTCGGATTGCGCCAGGAGAACCGACCCATACATCCAGGTCAGACAGACCATGGAGAGAACCATTCCCAACCTGCGCCACTGTACCAGACTTGCCCCAATCGTCATGAGATCCTCCATCTGCCAAGTAACTATTGATCAACGCGTGGACTTCCGCTGTGGCGCGGATGCCTCAAGCGGCACGGTCAAGACAGGACATCCGGCCGTGCGAACGACCTTTTCCGCCGTGCTGCCAAAGAAGATTTTGTCCACACTGCCGGACCGGCCACCGTAGCTTCCTATCACGACCAGATCGATATCCCCCGTGCGCGCAATTTTTGCGATCTCGACGAACGGTGCCCCCTCCACGATCAGACGTGTGATCTTCACATCCATGGCTACTTTTGACTCCAACAACTGCCTTACTTTTAGACGGGCATGATGGCGTAGGCGGCGGCGCTGTGGCGTGGCATCGGACGGAACCGCCAGCAAACCCAATCGATTGAATGCGGCAAGAGCGCTGGTGTCGATGACGTGCAGAACCAGCACCGTCGCCCCACACAGCCGCGCCATTTGACAAGCAACCCGGAATGCCTCGTCGGAACAGGGCGAAAAATCGACCGGAACCAGTATGGTCTCGAAGAGATTTGTCTCCTTCCCCATGAATGTTCCTCCTGGCCGATAATTGAGCAAGCGCGGTGCCATTCGCCAAGCACGGTCAGGGATGGTTGAGAGCTCGGGAAAACCACAGGTTTGCAGCTCTTTGCCTTCAAGATGGGCGCTCGGCCATGGATTCCGTCTTCAAGAGAAGGGGCGCTCTGCTACAGAGGCAATTCGCCTGCTGTGGCAGAAGGCGCCAGAAGGCGTGAAGGATAAACAGTTGGGGGCAAGGGAATTTCGCAACAATATGTCTGTTCCTCTTCACTCCTTATGCTTCACCCCTTATCCCTGGCGATCTTCTCCTTGAGCGGCATTGGACTTGCTGAAGACCATCTTCAGTAGTGGGGGGAAGAATGACACGTGCACAGTGGCTCCTGCTTGGAGCAGTGGGGTTGGGGCTGGCAATCGTAATCTATTTTGTCTTCTTCTGCCCTGCAGATTGTCAGTAAAGATCGACCAGAAGGAGCGGGATGGCGACTGCCGCAGACCTGATGACTCTGGACATTCCCCGGAGCGATAGACACCGCACAGTTGGAGAGATGATCGCGGCGCTTCGAGACCATACATGGGACGAGGTGGGCCATATCTATCTTGTTGATGATCAGGCTGCACTGGTCGGCCAGGTTCCGATCGAGCGACTGCTCCAGGCGAAGGAACAGACCTACTTGACTGAACTCGAAGGCTCCCCTCCAATCGAAGTCCTCCCTGGCGATGCGGCCGAGACCGTAGCGCTGCGCGCGGTCGAACGTCATGACGCGGATGTAGCTGTCATCGACAGCCGTCGTCGGCTGTTAGGCGTCATTCCGATCGGAAGGCTCTTGGCCCTGCTGCATGAGGAACATGTGGACAACTTCTTACGGATGGGTGGTGTGAGCCGAATGGATCATCTCCATCTGTCACTCACCGTGCAACAGACGCTCAACGCCGTGCGCGCGCGTCTGCCATGGTTGTTGGTCGGCCTGGGTGGAGGGTTCTTGGCCAGTGGCGTGGCCTCGGCCTTTGAAGCCTCGCTGAGGCGTGAGGTGGCCCTCGCGTTCTTTCTTCCCTTGGTGGTGTATATGGCCGATGCCGTCGGGACCCAAACTGAAACCATCTTGGTTCGTCGGTTGGCCTATGGAGAAGTCTCGGTGTGGGAGCAATTAGCGAGAGAATCAGTGATCGGCGCATCCATCGGAGCGATCGTCGCAGTTGTCGCAAGTGGAGGATTATGGCTCTGGAACGGACATCCGGCGTTAGCAGTGGTCGTGGGAGCCTCACTGGGGGTGACTGCGATTGTCGCCACCATTATGGCCAGTCTCCTGCCGATGGGACTGGCGCGTCTCGGAGCAGATCCAGCCCTAGCCAGCGGACCGGTGGCGACCGTTGTCCAAGACATTCTGAGCGTGGGGATTTATCTGATGATCGCGACGGCCTTACTACCCATGTGATTCATGTTGGAGCGGATCAGCAAGGCCACAGCTTAAAGGTGATGCTATGAAACTCTTGCTCGCAGTCGACGGTTCCGACAACTCGTATGAAGCCGTGCGTGCCTTGAAGTACCTGGCTCGTGCGGAGGAACTGCACCTTGTGCACGTACTCGATGTCCCGAGTCCAGCCTATCCCATGATGATGCCGGAAGTGGCACAAGAACTGTACGAGACGGTCGAGCGAAACATGCGCGATGACGGGACTCGTTTGTTGGATCGCATCGTGGCCCTGCTGCCATTAGATGCCGGACCGGTCACGAAGCATTTGGTCGTCGGATCTCCGGTGGATCAGATCGTGGCCTTGGCTGAACAGCAAAAGATAAATCTCATTCTCTTGGGTGCCCGAGGCCTTGGACCGATCAAGGAACGGCTCGTTGGAAGTGTCTCCCACCGAGTGCTGACGTTCGGGCCTGGCGCGAAACTGATTCTTTCCGGCCCCTTGAAAACGCTTCATCATATCTTGCTTCCCCTGCAAGGGAGCTATGATGCAGACCATGCCATCTCCTTCCTTCAACAGAAACCCTTTCGTACCCCCCCCACGATTACCCTGTTCACCGTTCTCCCCCATACCAGGCCACCCTGGCCGGTGGATGCTGTCTCGGCCGAGCATATGGAAACCCATTCCCTCGGCAAAGCGAAGGACTTCCTCGACGAGATAGCCGCCAAGCTGAAGTCATATGGCTACCAAACCCGCGTGGCGACTACGTTAGGTACCCCGGTCCAGGGAATTCTTCAGGAAGCCAAGGCCTTGAATCCAGACCTTATTCTCGCGGGATCCCGGGGGCGCCGCGGCCTCACCCGTATGGTACTCGGTAGCGTGTCGCATGCGCTGTTGCACCAGGGGACCTATCCACTCGTGATTTTTGGCTGATTGTTGAAAGGGGCGCACCATGCCGATGTATGACTATACCTGTCTCGATTGCGGGAAAGAATCACTGATTGTCGTGACACTGAAAGAGCATGAGCGAGGCGAGGTGACATGCCCGGCCTGCGGAAGCAAGAAGCTGCAGCAGCTGTTCAGTTCCTTTATCGCTCACACCACGAAGAAGAGTTAACAGCATGATCGAGACGCCACAAACGCTCATTCGAGATCGACTACTCGCTGTAGGACTCTGCGGGATCTTTACTCTGAGCAGTACGGCCATACCCGATCTCTATGCGCAAGACTATCCGCCAGACATCGCACGCGGGAAAGCGGTCTATCAGCACCACTGTCAGGACTGCCACGGTCTTACCGGTCGAGGAGACGGCCCTGCCGCCACTTCCTTGAAAGTACCACCGGCCGATTTTCAGCGCTTTCGGTCCTTCCTGAAATCCGATGAAGAGTTACTGCGAACGATCGAGCACGGTGTGGTCTTCAGCCCGATGCATTCTTGGCGCGGCCAGCTCACCGACGGAGAAATGCAAGACGTCGTGGCGCACATCCGCTTGTTGTCACAACAGGGACAGTGAGCTATCTGATGATCTGACGACCTGTTGAATGACTGTCTGGAAATCTTCAGATCAACAGCTCATCAGATTCCCCAAGTTGATGGCGATTCGCTCATGATATCCCTCACAGCTCATGATGCGTTGCTCGTCGCCGATATTCAGAATGATTTCCTGCCAGGTGGAGCGCTCGAGATCAACGGTGGTGATGATATTCTTCTTATCCTCATGAACTATGTTCAGCGGTTTCAGAGTCGCAGTCTTCCTATTTTTTTGACCCGCGACTGGCACCCATCCAACCATTGCTCCTTCCGGTCCCAGGGTGGGCCATGGCCGGCCCATTGCGTCGCTAATTCCCCTGGCTCTCTACCACCGCCGTCGTTTTCAGCTCCCCCATCAGCCGTCATCATTTACAAGGCCATCGACCGTGACCAAGAGGCCTATTCGGCATTCCAGCATACCGCACTGGATCGGCATCTGCGGGCTCTGAGTGTACAGCGGCTGTTCATCGGTGGATTGGCAACCGACTATTGTGTGCTGAATTCGGTCAAGGACGCTCGGATGCTGGGTTATAACGTCTGCTTGTTGGTAGACGGCATCAAGGCGGTCAATCTTCGTCCTGACGATGGTCGTCGTGCCGAAGCGGAGATGATCCGCCTGGGAGCCATACCTATTCAATGGAAGATGCTCCAATCATGAATCCTTCGGCCAGTGCTCTACTGACCGATCTCTATGAGCTTACGATGGCCCAGGCTTACCTGGAACAAGGAATGGACGGAACCGCTGTGTTCGAGTTCTTTGTCCGCAAACTACCCGCCCACCGGAATTTCTTTGTCGCAGCCGGTCTCGAACAGGTGCTGGACTCTCTCTCACGTTTGCATTTTACAAAGGAAGAACTGGCTTGGTTAGATCAATCGGGGCGGTTCAGCTCGAGACTCGTTCACTACCTGGAAACACTGAAATTCACCGGAGATGTGGATGCAATGCCCGAAGGAACCCTGTTCTTCCCTCATGAGCCGGTCCTCAGAATCGTCGCGCCGCTTCCCCAGGCCCAGCTCGTGGAAAGCCGTGTGATGAACCTGTTGAACTTTCAGACCATGGTGGCCTCAAAAGCGGCGCGTGCGGTGCTGGTCGCAAGAGGAAAGCCTCTCATCGATTTTGGGCTGCGCCGAGCGCATGGGGCCGAAGCCGGGCTCTTCGCCGCGCGAGCGAGCTATCTAGCCGGCTTCGTCGGAACCGCGACCGTGCTGGCTGGTATGACCTATGGAATTCCTCTATATGGCACCATGGCCCATTCGTTCGTGCAGGCCCACGCGGACGAGACTCTTGCTTTCGAGCATTTCGCCCACACTCAGCCGGACAACGTTGTCCTCCTGATCGACACCTATGACACAGAAGCGGCAGCGAGCAAAGTGGTGTCGCTGTCCCGGACGCTGAAAGCCAAGGGTATCACCGTTAAGGGAATACGGTTAGACAGTGGTGATCTGGCCGATCATGCCCGAAAGGTTCGATGTATTCTCGATGAAGGAGGCTTGCCTCAGGCACAGATTCTCGCCAGCGGCAACCTTGACGAATATCGCTTGAGGGATTTAATCCAAGTCGGCGCGCCGATCGACAGTTTCGCCGTCGGAACGGCCATGACGACCTCATCCGACGCACCTTCACTGGACTGCGCCTACAAGCTCCAGGAATATGCGGGCCAGCCATGCCGTAAGCGATCGGAAGGCAAAGTCACCTGGCCTGGCCGCAAACAAGTCTATCGGTATTATGCGAATGACAGGCATTTGGACTATGACATCGTCACGACGCACGACGATCACTTGCCTGGTGAACCGCTGCTTCAACTGGTCATGAAGAATGGCTGCCGCCTCGCTCCATCACCTGGCTTGGCCGAACTGCGGCGCCATGCGGCTGCGCAGTTGGGACAACTTCCCGAACCACTGCGGTCCCTTGAGGCCGTGCCGGCCTATGACACTCGGATTTCCACAGCTCTGCAACGCCTAGCCCAGACAGTCGACCGTAGGGTTTAACATCAAAGGAGACACAAGATGACGCGCTTCTCCATACCGACCGTCTTTGTGGGAATGATCATCCTCCTCGGACTCGCCGCCTCATGGGCCTGGGCGGCAGGCTCATCTGCGTCCACCGCGACGTCGCTTGCGGTTCCCCTCTGCAAGAGCCCTTACAAACAGAAGTCCGTTTCTGCCAAGACGTTGGAAGCCCTCGTACGTTCACATGAACGATGGCTGGAGTATCGAGGCAACCCTGACGCCAAAAGAATGGAGCTCTGCCAAGCGGATCTAAGTCGGGCAGCACTTGCGGGAGCGAATCTCGAGCGGGTCGACCTGGAAGGCACAGTTCTGCGTCAGGCGAAACTGTCTAAAACCAACCTCGCTCAGGCCAGCCTTGCCGGGGCTGACCTCACCAAAGCTGTCCTCGAAGACGGTAATCTCTCTGGAGCTGATCTGCGCCGTGCCCGGCTCACTGGCGCGAATCTCTCCCGAGCCATCGGCGATGAAGCTGCGCTCTTTGACGCCATCTTGGTCGGCGCCAACCTACGCGAAGCCTCGTTTGAGCGGGCGCAATTGGAGGGCGCCGATCTCACCTCTGCCGACCTGACCGACGGCAACTTCGTCGAGGCGTATTTTTACGGAGCAACCCTGAAAGGTGCGGTCCTGGTGAACGCTGATCTGACAGGCGCCGACCTACGTCGCACCGTCCTGACCAACGCGAATCTGCACCGTGCCAACCTTCAGGGCGCGCTGCTAGACCATGCACAACTGGAAGGGGCCCGTCTGATCGAAGCCGACATGGAAAGCGCCTATCTGGACGAAGCGAATTTGCGCAACGCAAACCTGAAGGAAGCGATTCTTCGCGGCGCAGACCTCCGGTACGCCAGCCTACATGGCGCAGACCTGCATGACGCCGACCTGGAAGGAGCCAACCTAGAACAGGCCGATCTGGTCAAGGCGGATTTGCACTCGGCGAAGCTCCCGATGGCTATTCTCTATCACGCCGTCCTCGATGAAGCCGATTTCCTGGACGCGAACCTCACCCGCGCGGTCCTTATCGGGGCCAAGGGACTGCGCACCAACTTCATGAACGGCGATCTGAGCGAACTCTACGCTCCGAAATCCTCTTTCCAGCACGCACAATTCAACAGGGCCACTCTGGAATCGGCCAATTTTGTCGGCGCGGATCTTCGCGGGTCGAATTTCAGCCACTCCAACATGACCCACGCCAATCTTCAGGACACGAATCTACAAGATGCCACATTTGTTTCAATCAATTTGAGTGGTGCTCGGTTGGATTCAGCCGATTTGCGTCGCGCGAACTTCGCGGGGGCCAACCTCTCGTCGGTCATCGGTCTCACACAGACACAACTCAATGTTGCCTGCGTCGACGACAAGACCAAATTGCCACCTGGGCTCAGCCGTCCGGCTCCCTGCAGCTCCCCAAAGAAACAGGGACAGCCATGACATCCCTGCACGAGCACCGCGTCAGGATCACCAAAGGGACAATTACCCTGGAGGGCATCCTCGGACTCCCGGTCGGTCCGTGCGGCGTGGTGGTCTTTGCACATGGAAGTGGCAGTGGGCGATTGAGCCCTCGTAATACTTTCGTCGCCCGTCAGTTACAACGAGACGGACTAGCCACGTTGCTGCTGGATCTCTTGACCGAAGTGGAAGCCGATGATCGGCGCAACGTGTTCGATATCAATTTACTGGCGGATCGGCTGTTACTGGCGAAAGACTGGCTGGAAGCAGAACCTCGGACACAACATCTGAAGATCGGTTATTTCGGGGCCAGCACCGGCGCTGGAGCAGCATTGCAAGCTGCCGCCCGAGAGCCGTTGCACATCAAGGCCGTGGTGTCACGGGGAGGACGACCGGACCTGGCTGAACCCTATCTACGATCAGTCACAGCTCCGACCCTGTTGATCGTCGGTGGCCACGATGAACCAGTGATTGAAATGAATCAGGCTGCGTACGATTTGTTGACCTGTGAAAAGAAATTGGTCATCGTCCCCGGCGCCACCCACCTCTTCGAAGAACCCGGGACCCTGGAACAGGTGGCTGAACATGCGAGCAGGTGGTTCAAACAATACCTGAAAACGGCGTGAAATGGGCAGGATCAGAACGGAAACAGTCGTCGGCTCTCTGAGCAGGAAGAGCGACAATCCGCGAGGTCACGCACTCGGCGAGAGCAGGAAGTCAAAATCGGCTTTTGTCAGCACGCCTTGCCCGGAGCCTCGCACCACGCCGGCCATGACCGCATCGTACAACTCGAGCTTGCGCTGCTTGAGCGCCACCATCTTCTCCTCGATGCTGTGGCGCATGAGAATACGCACGATCGAGACCGTCTGCCGTTGTCCGATACGATGCGCGCGGTCCGATGCCTGACGCTCCACCGCCGGATTCCACCAGGGGTCCAGATGAAAGACATAACTCGCTTTGGTGAGATTCAGCCCCTGCCCTCCCGCTTTGAGACTCAAGAGAAACACGCCCGGTTGTTCCCCAGTCTGAAACGCCGTCACGCGAGCCTTGCGCGCAGCCGGTGCCGTAGACCCATCCAAGCGATGGTATGACAACCCATGCCGCGTGCACGCTTCCTGCACGAGGTCCAGAAAGCTGGTGAACTGGGAGAACACCAGGGCGCTGTGTCCCTCGTCACGCAAGAGTTGGAGCCGCTCCACCAGAAAGCTGAGCTTAGGCGAAGTCTCATTGGCCTGATTCGTGAGAAGGCGAGGCGAAAGACAGACCTGCCGCAGTTTGAGGATGGCCGTGAGCGCGATAAACTGCGCCTGCCCGGAGGTCTTGGTGCGATAGGCGTCGTCGATCGTTGAGCGCACCTGGTCGACGGTCTGTTGATAGAGCGCCTTTTGGCGATCGGTCAACTCAAGGAACACCTCATGCTCGATTTTCGGCGGCAGGTCCTGGAGGGCCTCGGCCTTGGTCCGACGCAGAATAAAGGGCCGCGTCCGTCGCAGCACCCGATCGAGCGTGTGACCCGCCACACGTTTCAGGTCGGTCTTGAAGCGATCGTATTCGCCCAGGAGCCCCGGCACACACAGGTCGATCACGGAGAAATACTCGCCGAGATGATTTTCGAGCGGCGTACCGGTCAACGCGATCTTGAACCGACCCTGGAGTCGGCGGACCGCGCCCGTCGTGTCCGCCTGAATGTTTTTCACCGCTTGGGCTTCGTCGAACACGATCACATGGAACGCCGTCCGCGCTAAGATGTCGATATCCCGACGGGCCAACCCATAGGTCGTGAGCACCACCTCGCCGTCCCCGGCGTCGAATGTCCGTTCGCTCCCGCTATACACATGAACTTTCAAGCCGGGTGCGAAGCGCGCCAGCTCCTGTTCCCAGTTGAAAAGAATACTCGTCGGGACGACGACCAGATGGGGGCCCTTCACCCCACGAGCCGTCTTGATGCGTCCCTCTTTGATGGCGGCCAGCAGACAGATGGTTTGGAGGGTCTTGCCCAACCCCATATCGTCCGCTAAACAGGCACCGAATCGATGCTCGTAGAGAAATGCCAGCCAGGCGTAGCCGTCATGCTGGTAGGGGCGCACCTTCGCGTGCAGACCCTTTGGCAAGGGTGGCTTTTCGATCCGCTCAAATCCCAGCAAGCGCGCCAGCACCGCCTCGTCCTCCGCAGGCAGCGACACGGGGATGCCCTGCTCACGCAGCGCGAGCCAATCGAGGATCTGTAACCGGCTCACACGCACGACTTGCGCTGTTTTCCTATCCTCCAGCGCATCATCGGCGAGACCGATGATCGCGCGCAGCCGCTCCAGGGTCTGGCCATCCAAGACCCGCAGACCGCTCCCCGTGTCGATCATTCCGCCCTGCCGGATGGCCGCCCGCCACTCCGTCTCATCAATCACCACCCCATCGCAGCGAATCTCCGGCCGGATCTCGAACCAGTCGATCCCGGTCCCCTCACGGTCCTGACGTTCCACTTGGACCGCGCAGTCCCACCGAATGGGCCGGAGTGGTTTGTCTTCATACAGCAATGCAATCCCGGCCGCCGTCAGCTTTTCCAAAAGCTCCGGCAATCGTTGAAACAGTATGCGGGAATCGATTCTCATCGCGTCATACGAGGGCATGCCGTGAAACGCGTCCAGACCGAAGACCTCGAATGGAATCCGGTACAGCAATGCTTCGCGCGGTTTGTCGATCGCGCGAAGTGTCCATCGCCTCCCTTCGACCTGCAACCGTACATCTTGACCGGCATACACCGACAGATGGTGTCTCAGCCATTGAGCGGCCTCAAGACGGATGCTCCTCGCCCAATCGCTCTGATCCAGCGCCATCTTGATGCGGAAATCTCGTTCCTTGGCCTCGCCGACCGTGAGCGACGTGAAGAACAGATCATAGAGCACACCCTTGCGTTTCTGTGCTCGCAACGGGGCCGATATGGCGCGGCCCTGCCCCAACCCCCGGATGAAGGAAAAGGTCGAGGCACTCGGAGTAAACCGGGCGTCACCGCGCCGGCATTCCGTCTGTAACATCCATGCGGCGGTCGGCGCACCGGCCTCGTCTGGGAGAGGCGCTAGAATCAACGCGTACGACACCTCGTCGCCCACCGACATCGAGTCAGAAGAATGAACCGGCGCCTCTTCCCCATCCACGCGCAGCAGAAGATCGCGCAAGGTCTTGTCGGCCTGTTTCTGGATCAGATCGATCTGCGCGGACCTGAACTCCTTCCGTGAGACGGTGAACTCCACTTCATGGTGGATGCCCTGCCATCGCCCATGGCCCCGGCCGTCCGGTAAGGTCACCGCGCACAACGTCCCGGCCGATCCACCCCCAGGATCATCAACATTGAAACCTTGGAAACCGTTGCGCAACGCCCGAAACGAAGCCCATCCGCTTTCGTCCTCCAAGCAGAGCAGGCGGCGGCCACTCACGTCGACCACGAAGCCGCGAAACCGGACGATCCTGTCGAGCGCCGTTCCGTCGGCTACGCAGACCGCGCGAATCCTCACGTCATCCCCGACAAGAGCGATCTCTGTCCTGCTCCGACAGGTGACCGACGGAGTCCATTCGAGGGCGATAGATTCCAGGCCTGATTTCAGCACGATCGGGAACCGGCGCTTAGAGACCTGGAGATAGCGCTGGAAGGGTTCGTCCCCATCATACCCTGACGAAAACCAGGGCAGATTCTGGAGTGGCCGCAGCTCGGGCGGTAACGCGGGGGTCCATCCTGCAGGAAGCCGCACACCGTTCCGATGGATCACAAGTTGCGGATACGGCTGACCGATGTTGATCACGATTTCATAGCTCGACCCAGGGAGACCGTCCCCATTCTGCGAGGGGGTCGCCCCCTTGATGGAACCTGTCTCGGCAAGGTCGCCGAGCAACTCAAGGCGAAGCGCGGCCAGGTGCACTTGTTGCCGATCGGACAATGGGAACGTCTCGGGCGACAGCAGATGTTTGGTGGCAAAGCAGACACAAAGGATATGTTTGCATAGCCGATCAAAATCCCAGGCCGGACAGTCACAGAACGAAGAGAGAAACCCCTCGTCGAGAGAAAAGAGAACCTCATACAGGCTGGTTCCCTGCACCTGCGCCGTGAGCGTCGCGCCGTCCCTACCCCAAACATAGTGCTGAAGCCGTTGCTGCCGGTAATAGTCATATCCCCTGAGCACCGTCTCTTTAGGGGCCATCGTGTACAGATCGTTGACGGTAAGGGCACGAAATGCGGCAACCAGGGCCGCCGAGGCGGGAGTAGGAGTGTAGGGGCTCTCCTTCGATTCAGAAAGGGGGCCACCCCCCCTCCTGCGACGGAACGCAGGCGTCTTACTCATGGTGCGACACTATAGCGACCGGGAGAGAGCCTCATCAAGCAGCGTTGGATGATTGCTCGCGCAGCTGCATATGGGCGGTTGCAGGAGAAGTGCTCAAGAATACGGTGGGTTAAATTTCTCCTTCACGACTTCCAGCACTTTCCTCGCTGCGTCGTTCGCGGAAAGCTTCGTTGTATCTATGACCACTTCGGGATGGACGGGCGCTTCGTAAGGATCGTGCAACCCCGGCACGGTCGAGGATTCTCCCTGTTGGCCCCGCTGATAGGTGCCCTTGTAGTCACGCTGCATAGCCAGTTCCAACGGACACTCCACGGCGACCTCGATGAACTGAGGAATCAGGCTGCGGGCAAAGTCGCGATACGCCCGCCTGTTGGCTGTTGCATCGAGGAGGACGATGACCCCATGAGCGACCAGCCTTGCACCCATGAACGCGAGTGAACGATAGAACAGATCCCGTTCTGCAACACTGTACGTGGGATGAGGTGTCAAGATTCTGCGGACCACATCCGATTCGAGTACTTCGACAGAACCAATCTCTTCAAGCTTTGGCTTTAGCGCGGCTGCAATCGTACTCTTTCCGGACGCAGGCAGCCCAGTGAGCCAGATGGCGAACGCCTTTGATGTGGCATCAATCATCATGGGTCAGCCAGCAAGAATAGACATGGGCGTTCGGTCGATTGAGGCAGACCGCTGGCGAGTGACGGACTCTATAGTCCGCAATACTCATTCACCTGTTCCGGTTCAAAGCGCGGCACATCAAGTACGTTTTCAATGAAACGGAAGAGGCTCCGTCGGATATCGATCGACAGATTGGGATACCAGAGCGGGCTGGCCACGACCAGGCCGCGAAAGGCAAAGAACGGCGCAGCCGTTTCCGTAACTTCTTTGTCGCCGCTGACCTCCACATAGCTGTCCCAAAACAATCGGAACAAGATCTCGAACGGCCCCTGGAGCTTGCCCCGGCTGATCAATGAGTTAAGGAGATAGTTGATCGTCATCGCGGTCACGTCGTCCGCCGGCTCACCCCATTCCCCTCGTGATCGATCCAACACGGCAAAGTCCGTCCCGGTACGGAACAGGACATTGTACGGATGGAAATCCCCATGAACCTGGGAAAGACGATTGATCTTGTCATGAAGGCGCCACCGCCACCGGTTGCAGGCTTCCTCCACCGTTCGCAACAGATCGCCTGTGATAAAGCCACAACGCTTGGGATAGCTGTCGGTCAATCCCATGATGCATTCGCCGTGGCCGATCAATTCACGCAACCGACGCTTGTAGAGATCGGCATCTCGTCGTTTCTTAGCATGGATTTGCGCCAAGTAACGAGCCAACGCAACCGTGCGTTGCCGATCTAACTTTCGTAACGTCCCGCCTTTCGCCAGCCGTGCAAGATCCGCATGATAGCTCGCTCCATCGGTCCATTCATTCAGCACGAACAACTCACGGGCCTCCGCGAGGGAAAAGAGCGCCTGGTTGGCGTCGAAGGCGCCCACATCGAGGGCCTTCACATGGTGTGATAGACGTCCATAGGAGTCGTAGTCCCACAGCATCGCCTGGGCACGATCGGCCATATGTTCGTGCCCGAACGGACCCGGCTTCATCGTTTCGAGCACCGCGGACTGAACACGCCGCCCGACTCGGAACGTCAATTTGACGGGTGTGCCGTACCCATACCGTTTTTGCTCTCCCTTGGAACTCTCTTTCCCGATGACTCCGTAGGACAGCAATCGCGCCGTTGGGCCAAAGCGGGTCTGGAGATAGCGCTCCAGGGCTGGTTTTGTTAACACCGGCATGCATGAAGCCCTCGCAATTCACGTTCCCGCCATCACTCTTCCAAATGCTTGGGAAGGCCGCTGAATGAAAGCACGCTGTCGCATTGAGCTCCACCGGTCAGAGTGGCACTGTGGACAAATGCCCCATATTGCAATCGGTCGGAATGACCGGGGTCATAAAACATCCAGCCCTTACTGATTTACCGATACCCCTTAGCCCTTGTCCTGTCGGCATATCGTTTGCGATCTCCGGTCGGTGAAAGAGACTGAACTATTACGATGAGGAGGCACAATGGAGCTGGAAATACAAAACCGCAATGTCGCCATGACCCCCCGTTGGAAAACAGAGATTGAAGCTCGGATGGATGACCTCCGACGAGGACATGACGATTTGATTCACGGTCGAGTCACGTTGATCAAGAACCGGCACCACAAGAAACTCGCAAATGTCGCGGAAGCGCTCGTTGTTGTCACCCTGCCGGGACGCCACACGCTAACGGCCAGAAAGGAAGACAAGACGTTTGAGGAAGCCATTCGGTCTGCGTTTCAGGCAATCAGCATCGAACTCCGCAAGTATCGGGAAAAACGAGCGAAAACCGAGGTGCGCCTGCCGCCCGTGCCGCCCCATCGCGGCGTGATCTGCAAGCTCTTCCCCAAGGAACGATACGGCTTCATCCTCAAAGAAGGAGGCGGCGAGGTGTATTTTCATGCCAATGCCCTGCAGGGGCTCACGTTCAAGAAACTCGAGGACGGTACTGAAGTCGTCTTCGGCCTTGAACAGGGTGATAAAGGTCCACAGGCAACAGTTGTCACTCTCTTGCCGCCAATAGCGAAGGTGCTCTAGATGACAATGGACAAATTCAAAGTTCCTGTCTCGATGCTCGCCCCTGTGATCGACCCTGGGCAGCTTGGTTTCGAGGATACCGGCGAGCTGGAGCCCCTCACTGACATCATTGGACAGGAACGGGCTGTCGAGGCCATGGAATTCGGGCTGCACATGAAGAGTCCCGGATTCAATCTCTACGTCTCGGGTCCCGTCGGTACGGGAAAGAGCACGCTCGTTCGGCAGATGGTCAAGCGCATGGCCCAAGCTGCACTCGCCCCGTCTGACTGGTGTTATGTCAATAACTTCCAGGACCCTTCTCGGCCGATCTGTTTGGCTCTTCCGGCTGGACAGGGGGCCTCGTTTAAACGAGAAATGGCTGGGTTCATCGACGGATTGCGACGCGACATTCCCATGGCGTTTGAGAGTAAGAAATATCTCGATGCCAAGGCCAAACTGCACGACAATATCGATGCGAAGAAAAAATCGCTCTTCCAGGGATTGACGGAATTCACCCGGACTCGTGGATTCGGCTTTGAAGAGACCTCAGTGGGTTTCGGGATTGTGCCGCTCAAGGCCGGTAAGCCCATGGCGGACGCCGACATGGAGGCGATGACCGAGGAGGAACAGCGGGACCTGAATGAACGACGCAAGACCCTTGAAGGAGAAATCCGCGAGTTCCATATCCGCATCCACGGCCTTGAGAAGGAAGCTGAACACCAGCAGCGCCACCTCGACCATCAGCTGGCCACCAATGTCTTGGAGGGCCGCTACGAAACCATGCGGCGGGCCTACCAAGACATCCCGGCAACCTCGACGTTTTTAGAGCGTGTTCGTGACGACATCGTGCACCACTACAAGGATTTTCTTCCTCGCGAGGGACCCACTCTCGCCATCCCAGGTTTGGAATTCAAACGTCCTGACCTGTCACGCTTTCTCGTCAATCTCATCGTGCAGCACGACCTGACGGAAGGCGCCCCCGTGATCGACGAATCTCACCCGACCTATACGAACCTGATCGGGAAGATCGAACGGCGGGCGCACATGGGGGTGATGTACACCGATTTCACAGAGATCCACGCGGGTGCCGTGTTGCTGGCCAACGGTGGCTACTTGATCGTGAATGCCTTGGACATGCTGCGCCAACCGTTTTCCTGGGATGCGTTAAAGCGAGTGATCAAGACAGGAGAGGTGAAGATCGAAGACCCCGGAGAATTCTACGGATTCTCGACGGCGGGGCTGAGGCCGGAACCGATCCCGGTAAATGTAAAAGTCATCATGGTCGGGCCGCCCATTCTCTACCATCTCCTGCAAGCGTACGAAGAAGACTTCAGCAAGCTCTTCAAGGTGAAGGTGGACTTCGACACCGAGGTGGAGAGAAGCGAGCGGCAGGATCGCCAATATGCCCGGTTCATCGCCAAACTCTGCCGCGAAGAAGGGCTGCCGCACTTCGGCGTCGATGCGGTCGCTGAAATCATCCGGCAGGGGCTTCGCTTCGCCGATCGACACGACCGACTGTCGTTGCGGTTCAGCCTCGTGAGCGATCTCATCCGCGAGGCGGGGTACTGGGCTAGGAAAGAAGGCCATTCCTTCGTGTCTCGCGCGGATGTCGATGCCGCCGTCTCACATAAGCGCCATCGCTCGAATTTGGCAGAACATTGGATCCAGGATGAGATCAAAGAAGGCACATTGATGATCGACCTCGACGGCGACGTCGTCGGCCAGGTCAACGGCCTCTCAGTCCATCAGCTTGGCGACTATTCGTTCGGACGTCCCACGCGCATTACGGCTCGGACCTACATCGGGACCAAGGGGGTGATCGACATTCAGCGTGAAGCGGAACTCGCCGGGATGATCCATAGCAAAGGAGTCATGACACTGGCTGGATTTCTTGCCGGGAAATTTGCAGGATCCCACCCCTTCGCCATGAGCGCCTCGTTGACATTCGAGCAAACCTACTCGGAAGTGGAAGGGGACAGCGCCGCGGTGGCCGAACTCGCCGCGATTCTCTCCAGCCTCGCCGATCTACCGATCCATCAATGGCTGGCCGTGACCGGTTCCGTCAACCAGTTGGGCGAGATCCAGCCGATTGGCGGCGCGAACGAAAAGATCGAGGGGTTCTTCGAGTCCTGTTCCCGAAGGGGGTTGACCGGCAAACAAGGCGTGATCATCCCCGCTCGCAACACCAAGCATTTGGCCCTTCGGCGCGACGTCGTCGAGGCTGTGGAATCAGGACACTTCTCCGTGTATGCCGTGAACACAATCGAAGAAGCGCTGGAACTGCTCACCGGTATCGCAGCCGGCGAACGAGACCTTGATGGGACCTACCCGTCCGACAGCGTCTTTGGCCGTGCCGCTCAGCGGCTGGAAGAAATGGCGCAGGTTGTGGCGGAATGGAGTGAAGGGGAAGGGGAAGAGAAACCGAGCGGGCATATCATTACGGGGCCGTGATGAATCCTTCGATATGTGCCTTGATCTGTTCTCTCACCGTTCGGAAGGCTTTCCGTTGTTCTTCCGGAGATCCCATCGTAGCGGCTGGATCGTCAAAGCTCCAATGAAGCAACCGCCCCGTATGTGGCCAACGGGGGCACGACTCCTTGGCCCGATCGCATACGGTAATGACATAGTCGAACGCCTGGTCAACGAACTCGTCCATCCGCTTTGACCGCTGGGCGGAAATATCGATGCCCAACTCCCGCATGGCCGCCACAGCTCCGGGGTTCAGACCGACGGGATGCGTGCCGGCGCTCAAGGCGTCATACCGATCCCCAGCCAGATGACGAAGCAGCCCTTCCGCTATCTGACTGCGAGCCGAATTCCCCGTACAGAGGAACAACACGCGCCGTTTCATGAGCAGCAGGTAGTCGAGCAACAGGCCCCGGGACTGGCCTCCGGTTTCGTCGCCCGGACAAACCCGCTGAGGAACTTGCCGTCGACAAGTGGCGCGATGGCATTGAGGTCGAGATCGGTTCCCTCGAACAGCTCCCGTGCATCGGTAGCCGTATAGACTCTAGTCGGCTCGATCGTGACTTGTTCGAACCCGGCTCGCTGAAGCTTCGCAAGGTACTCTTTTTCTTCTAACGCGCCAGCGACACACCCGGCCCACAGTTCGATATTACGCCGGACTGCTTGCGGGATCTCCCCCCGGACAACAATGTCCGACACCGCCAGCCGCCCTCCTGGCTTCAATACCCGAAAGGCTTCAGCCAGTACCCGATCCTTGTCGGGGGACAAGTTGATCACACAGTTGGAAATGATGAGATCCACGGAGTGGTCGGGTAAGGGGATATGCTCGATGTCGCCCTTTAAAAATTCAACGTTCGTGACTCCGGCCTTGGCCTGATTGGCCCGCGCGAGATCTAACATTTCGTCAGTCATGTCCAGACCGTAGACCTTACCGGTCGGCCCGACCCGCCGTGCGGAGAGCAGCACATCGATGCCGCCGCCGGATCCCAAATCCAAGACGGTGTCCCCAGGGGCGATCTGTGCCAACGCTGTCGGATTCCCGCAGCCGAGCGACGCCGCCACGGCATCCTGAGGCAGTGTGGCAGCTTCGCGGTCGCTGTAAAGATTGCCGGTGATAGGATCGAGCTGCCCCGCCTGCAAGACAGTCCCCGTCCCGCAGCAGGAACGCTGCTCCTGTTTCTGCGCCTGCAGAGCTGCCTGACCGTATCTGGTCTTGATTTCGTCTTTGAGCGTCTGTGCGTCATTCATGATTAACCTCCAATCAAGAAAGGTTGATTTAGAAGGGCTAAAAAATCAGCAGCAACGTTTAGAAGAAACTGCCGACCTTGCTGCTTTCTTGATAGAACCCACCAACTCTTCCAGCTCTTCCATCGCCTGAGGACTGAGCGAGTAATACATCCACCGCCCCTCCCGGCGATCCTCGACCAGCCCCGCATCCTTGAGTACCTTGAGGTGAAATGACAGACGCGACTGCGCGGCTTTCATCGAATCCATTAGTTCACAGACACACTGCTCTCCGTCTTTCAAACGGTCCAGTAACTCCAAGCGCGTTTCATCCGACAGGGCGTGTAACAGCGCAACCGCTTTCTTGGTCGAGAGAGCACTGGCAACCATGAGTGAACTGTATAACAATAAATTTTGATGAGTCAAGGGCTGATGACAAGATGAGCTACGTGAATCCTATGCCCCGCAGTTTAGGAAAGCTCATCGGTCACCCTATTCAAGCTCATTCAATCCAAGCATATCCAGCAGTAATTCAAAGCCCAGCGAAATATTGAGGCATTCCAGGGACTGCAGTGCGAGGACCCAAATGACCGTTTGGACAAGGCGAGGGTTAATCGCTCTTGATCTATCGTGCTATACAATGTCAGCTGGCGTGATACCTTCAGTCCGGCATAAAGACTCTACAATTTCAATTTCGTGGTGGAGAAGTTCAACACACCCTTGGACTTCATTACCAATTTCTCTTGTTTCTTCAAGGTGAGCAGCATTGTCCTGACCGTCTACCAGGTCTTCGTACATCTTATAAAAAGCTTGATGGGCGACATGGTTCCGTTTTGGAATCAACTTTCGTATATTCTTGATCAATGACTCATTCATATTGAACCGTTCGAATTCAGACAATAAAGCCGACAAGGATTTCCCCTGCAGAATCGTTCCTGAAAGCTTTATCGGAATTTCGCCTCGCATCCTATGCTTTATAAGAGCATATACCGTTCTAAGGTATATGCGAATGCCTTCCTCAATGAACTGAAACTTTGCAAGAACATGGGCGACAAGAATTAGATAATAGGATTCATCACGTTCAGTCATTCAACCGTCCCCCAACTCCTACTCGGTGCCAAGTTTGGCATTATGGAAAAAGGGAGCAACCGTGCTCATTAAGATCTACCTAAAAACATTAGCTTTTGATCCAGGCACTAGGATAGGTCAAACCCATTGAAAAATCGATGGGCGCGGACCTCGACACGCAACAAGGATTGTGACCTTAGAAACGGGAAGTTTCTGAAGTGGCTGTGGGGCTGAAGATTCGTCGATCGTAAGAACGTCGACTGGCAGAGCCGCTTTTTCCTGCACTCGGCGGTCTCCAAGGCCAATGAGAGTGTCTTGCCTGCTCCACCGCACGATATGACACAGCATTTGTGAGGGATTTCCCCCTGTGATACGCTAACGACACGATTTCCCTGACCACAATCACAACGTCGAAGGGGACTCTCATGAAGATGCTTCAGATTGTCTGTGGGAAGAGGTTAGAGAGCGAAATCTTGGCCATGTTCAAGAAGGTAGGGATCAAAGGATACACGGTCATCTCAGGCGTGGGAGGCAGTGGTGTGACCGGGACCGTCCCCGGTGCCAACCACTCAGCCGATCCCGACGCCAATACCAATACACTATTCATGGTCGCACTGGGATATGAGGCCACCTTTCTGCCACAGATTGTGGCCGCGCTCAAAGAGCTTCGTGCCAAGCATATTCAAGGACATGATGACCGTGAAATCCCGCTGAAAGTCTTTCTACAACCCTGCGAGATCATCATCTAGCATTCGTGCTCCGTGTTTTGCTCAATCACCACGTTCTAACCCGTCCATTCTTTCCGTGAGTAACAAGAGAGGTCTGATCTCTCAAGTTTCATCATTCGCTCTGCTCTCTCCCCTCTCACATGCACTCCCCGTATCACCTCCGGATCGATGGACCCATCTACGACTTTGCAGTAGACTTGTCCCTATTAGACTTGTGAGACTACCTCGCGAAGTTTCCTGTGTTGACCACCGCTGACTGACTCGTAAACCATTGCGATGCCGCACTTTGAAACACATACCATTCGCCGCATTGGATGGCTCCGTGCGGCTGTTCTTGGCGCCAATGACGGTCTTGTTTCTACGGCGAGTCTCGTCTTAGGCGTCGCGGCGGCAGGTGCGAGTTCAACGAGTATTATGACCGCGGGCGTGGCCGGTCTTGTGGCTGGTGCCATGGCAATGGCTGCTGGTGAGTATGTTTCGGTGAGTTCGCAAGCCGACACCGAGCGCGCGGATCTAGATCGGGAGCGCAAAGAGTTAGCAGTAAACCCGGAGCAAGAACACCGGGAAATGACCGCGATTTACATTGCACGTGGGCTCGATGCAGAACTTGCATCCACCGTCGCAACCCAGCTGATGGCACATGATGCACTCGGCGCGCATGGGCGTGACGAGCTGGGCATATCCGACATAGTAACTGCACGACCGGTTCAAGCCGCACTGGCTTCGGCTGTCACATTTTCCGTTGGCGCTGTCCTCCCTCTCCTGGTAGTCCTATTGATGCCCGTCTCTGCGCTTATGTGGGCTGTTTCTGGAAGCTCGATCTTATTTCTTGCACTCTTGGGTTCCCTGGCTGCGCGCGTCGGAGGTGCTTCCGTGATGACCGCTGCCGCGCGGGTGACCGTTTGGGGCGCCTTGGCCATGGCCGTGACCGCTGGGGTTGGAGCTTTTTTTGGGGTTACCTCCTGATCCCTGCCATTCCTGATCATTGAAACATTGGGCAAAGCCATTGCCAGCAGGTGACGCCGATCTGGTCTATACGGTTGGCTCTATGAGAATTTTCCGCAGCAGCTGAGTGCAATCAAAGCTTCAGGCCCGGAACTCTTTACGGCAACTAATCGATTATGGACATTAAAAACCGTGTTCCCTTAACGTTATCCTATTTTTGGCTTCCCAATAGCTCGTCCTGTCACCTCATGCACGCCTCCTGCCACCAGATGCTGAATGAGATTGTAGAAAATGATTGGCACCATGACGCGGGGATAGTCGGCGAGGACGAGCGACGCTAAGACCAGCCCAGTCCCGTTGTTATTCATCCCCAGTCCATACATGAGTGAGACGCGATCAGCATCATCTACCTTGAACAATCGACTCAACCCATAGCCAGAGGAAAAGGCCGTGACACAGAGGCCCGCGGTGATAGCCAGCGTCACCGCCAGAAAGTCATAATCTCGGTCCGCAATGGCTTGAGGAAGGGACACCGATCCGTTCGAGTAGTTCAACAGCAACAAGACAACTGCATTGATCAGTTTGATGAACGGCATAATGGCCGTTAGTTGCGTTTCAGGCGCTATGAAGCGCACCGCAAGGCCCAACAGGGAAGGCAACACAATCCAGAACCCCAGGAACGCTCCCGAGCCATACGCAGCAAGATCGTGTATGACCCTTTCATATTCCTCCGTGGCCATCTCACCGAACGTATGGAGCGCGATCGGCGTCAGGACGGGACTCAATACGGTCGAGGCGAGGACCAATCCCAAGCTCAGCGCCAGATTACCATTGGAATTCTGGGCCCAGGCGGTTGAGGCCCCGGCTATCGGCATGGCAGCCACTAACGCCAGCCCGACGAGGATGTGTTGGGCTTCCTCCGGCTCGTACCACAGCCGCATGATTAGGGTGACCAGAAAGATATAGGCCATGGGGATGATGAGATTGGCGGTGAGCCCCGCAAACAAGACCCCTGTCTTCTTGGCCAATGATCTGAGGTGCGCAGTCTTGACCCCCAACCCTGCATTGAACATCAAGGTGGCCAGCAAGAGCAGGAGGAGAGAAATATGCAGGGTCTCATTGACGATTCGGAGATCGCCGAAACTGACGTTTCGAATCCAGAGGCCGGCGGTTGGCCAGATGGCAGAGAGGGTGTAGACGCCGATCAAAAACCAGAGCAAGTGATGATGGATGAACTGGGACAAAGAGCGAAACGTGAGGTTGCGGCTATCCATGATGTATTTCGGTATCAGGTTGGCTCAGACATGCACTATCGTGGCGCCTGGCCGATGATGTGGACTTTGGGCCCGTTCGGCAGCGGGATCATTCTGTCGTCCTTCACTTCGGCACCTAGCGCCCATTCAAATATCAAGAGAACTGGGGCATGACTATTGACTTATTGGTCTATGCTGCGCGGTGAAGACAGTGGTTGGGCGTCATTGTTTGGCCATTCAAACCCTGGTTGGTAAACGACAAACGGGGAAACCTTCATTCCATCAAGCTATCGCTAGAATGTATTGAGTGTTCAGAGCCTCGGTGGCCCGCTGTTATGTGGATGGTCTGGCGGCGGGCTTCCACTCCGCTTTTCCATGCCCATGTCGACCTAGGATTCGAGTCTCACCTCGTTACAGGATGACTTCGCAGGGTTGCAGAAAGACCTTGAGCGGGATTTCAAGGCCACGGTATCCGTGAATATGCCTGCCATGGATCTCTTTCACGGCGTTCAGCACCTGTGTCATGTGAATGTGATCATCTTCGAGCGCGACCATGAACAACGTATTGCGATCGATCGAGCCACCGGTTCCGGAGACCGTCCCGGTCTGCCCACTGCCTCCCACACCCTTGATCATCGTATAGCCCTTGATCCTCAGGTTCTGAAACAGGGCGAGGATCTCCGCTTCAAGTTTCTCCCCACAGACAACCTGCAGCATCTTCATGATCGTTCTCCTGGACCGTTGTGTCGTTGACCGGCCGGTCCTTGATAGGGCGGTTCCGCCGGGCTATGGTGTTCGGCCACGTTCTGACAGCGCATGCCGTGCTCAAACGACGAGGCAGAAATCGGGGTCAGCGTCAGATGTCCGGGGGGTGAAGTCAGGCCCAGATGTGAGTGCCCTCGTCTTTCCGTGAAGCATGCCAATTACGGAAGATAGCCCAAGACATCCTCTTCACGAACGAGCACCAACGCTTCATCGTCGCCCTCCACGTCTCTGGCAGCGTGTTTTTCGTACAGGATACGTTCGCCCGGCTTGAGGCTGGTCTTCACAAAGGTCTTCTTCTTGACCTTTTCCTTCGAATCCTTGTCCTCAACAAAGCGGCCAGCCCCCACGGCAAGGACCTCTCCTTCCTGCGGTTTCTCTTGCGCGCTGTCCGGGATGATAATACCGCCGGCGCTCTTCTCGCTCGGTTCGCCGGTCCGGATCAAGACCCAATCGTGCAATGGTTGTAAGTTCATCGACATCTGTCCTTTCATTCGCGTGTGGAGTGTACCAGCGGTGCCTACAAGACACATCAGAACGCTATGCCGATACGCGGCATCAGCTTAGCACGTCTGTCCTAGGAGGAACAAAACCATGGTCTTGAGTGTGTCTTAGACCGGGTTCTGTGTTCACGCACGGCTCCCGCGTACGCATGGAGTCGGCTCTCCTCACCTGCTACCCCGCCGCCCCTTGCCTCATGCCTCTGGCCGATGTGCCGTCATCGACTATCAGCTTTTCAGGGACCCGCTCACTCGTGGTCCCTTACGCCTCCTGTTCGCGCACAAACTGCCGCGCGCGACGCAGGTCGTCGTGCTTGCACAGCTTCAGCTCCAGCAGCAGATGCTCCAACGCCGCAACCCGCGCCGTCACCTCCGGCAGCACAATATCGATCCGCTCCGTCAACTCCTCCAACCGGAAGCTGAGTCCGGATTCCGTACTGTTCTTCGCCGCAGCCTTCGTCGCGCGCCCGCGGGGTCGGTGTCGTCTCTTCGGACTCCGAGTCTTCTTCTTGATAGGCATCGCATTCCTCCTGGTTACCGGCACCTCTACGCGTCCTCGGCCAATCGGTCAAGCACCATTTTCGATATGGAGAAGGCGGAGTCGCTGCGCCCGCCCTCCGCGGCCGGTTGAAAGAGAGCGATCTCAGCTTCCGTCCACCCGAGCCAGATGCGCCCTTCTCGAAACGGATAATTCTTTCCGACTCCTACTCGTTTCAAAAAGCCACGATGGTACTCAAACGTCGCGAGCCCTTCACGCCAACCGTCTCGTTTCCTGGAGAGCGTAAAGTAAGCTGCTTCTGACCGAAGCAACGGGGTCGGACCGCTTACAGGTGCCACAATAAGAACTCGTTACCTCATGGTCAGCACCACACGACAACGGGCCTTTCCGCTCATCATACGATCGTAGGCGGCCGCTGCCTGTTCCAGTGGGAACGTCTCTACCATCGGACGGATACCGGTCAGGGCACAAAAATTGAGGGCATCCTCGGAATCTCGCGCAGTGCCTGACGGCCATCCCTGAATCGTCCGTCGCGCGCCGATCAGTTGAATCGGTGTCACGGTCATGGGATCAGTCGACGCTCCAAGGACAACAAGCTTGCCGCCGACCCCCAAGCCGTCGATCATGTCCGACATGGCTTTGCTGTTCGGAGCCGTCGCCAGAATCACGGCTGCTCCGCCGAGACTCGTCAGTTCCTTCGCTGGATTGGTCGTTTCGGCATCCAGGTAGCGCTCGGCTCCCAGTTTCAATGCGAGCGCGGCTTTGTCCTGACCTCGCCCGATGGCCACCGTATGAAAGCCCATCCTATTGGCAAACTGCACACCGAGATGGCCGAGACCGCCCACCCCCTGGACAGCCACTAGATCGCCGGCCTTGGCTCCGCTGTGACGCAAGCTGTTGAACGTGGTAATCCCGGCACAGAGAATCGGCGCCGCTTCCGTTGACGTCAGCGCATCAGGGATGGCCGCCAGCGCTTCGGTGCGTGCAATCAAGTACTCGGCATACCCGCCATCCTCATGGAAGCCGGTCACGATGAAGTTCTTGCAGCCAAGAAAATCTCCTCGACGGCAACGCGTACACTGGCCACAATGCCCCCCGTGCCACCCGACGCCGACCCGCTGGCCTTTCTCCCAGGTCACCACTCCGGCACCCACCGCATCGATCACTCCCGCCACCTCATGGCCCGTGACGCGCGGATAGTGGAGTCCTGGCCAATGGCCTTCTTTGACAAACATGTCACTATGGCAAATCCCACAGGCTTGTACTTTCACACGGACGGTGTTGGGCTTGGGTTCCGGCACCGGACCGTGGGCGATCTTGAACGGGCCTCCTGGCCCCGTAATCTGTACGGATGTCATAGGTGTCATCAGAACCTCCTATGGTGGCATCGCTTGGATAGATGATGCTGCAGAGATCCCGATACTTTCGATTCGATTCCGCCTCAGAGCCAGCGGAAAGAAGGATGATTGTCGACGCGAGTATCAGATGTGTTCTCAGGCGCTTTAATTGACACCTCAGTTGCACGCTTCTTAAAATCAGGACCAGTGCTGGGATGCCTTCATATAACCGAACAGCAAATCCCGTCTGGCCAAAATCCCCACCAGCTTGTTATTCCTAACCACCGGAACGCGAGTCAAATAGCGATCTTGGAACAGATCGGCCACTTGGCCGAGTGTTTGGTCCTCCGTCACGGTGACGGGATGGACCGACATGATCTCAGTCGCAAGAACCTTTCTAAGATCACGCCCCTCCAGCATGGCCTGGAGGAGATCATATTCGGTCACGATCCCGACCAATGTGCCATCATCTTCCACGACCGGAAGACTCCCAAAGTTCCGATGGGTCATCATGTGGGCCATCGTCGAGGCGTCAGTGCGCGAGCTGCATCGCGAGACGGCGTCCTGCATCAGCTGTCCCACCGTCAAGGTCTTCGGATCGCAGGCCTTCAGGAAGAATTCAGTTTGTCTCATACGTTCCTCACAGTTATCGTTTGCCGCCAGTGGCGAGATAGGTTCGCAAGACATCGCGTCTTGCGATGATACCGACCAATTTATCCTTGTCATCCACAACAGGGACGCGAACCAGGTCGCTTGCGCGCAGCACATGGACCAACGTTCCGAGCGTCGTTTCGGGCCTGACTGAGTAGGGGTTGGAAGTCATGACATCTTTCGCCGAAACAGCGCCAAGCCGCTGACCATCGTCGACGGCCGCCAGCAAGTCGTGCTCGCTGACGATACCGGCCAGCTTGCGCCCATTCTCGAGGACTGGGACGGCCCCAAAACCCTCGATCATGAGCGACGCAATCACGTCTCCCTTCGTCCTCAGGCGAACAGACTGGACTTCCTTCTCCATGACCTGACTGACTGTCATGGAATCGAAGTCTTTGACTTTGACGACCTTACCCCTCTTCACCTTTTTCGTGTTTTTCATCGTCCCTCCTTAGACGCAACTATGCTTCACAACACTTCCTTTCACCATCTCCTGCGAGACAACTCCCAATCCAACCGAGAGACAATTGCCCATTATCTCGACAACCTGACCATCGCGTTCAAGCCCGCTCAACTGACGCGAATTACCACATCGGCTCATCCGCTCCTGCTGCAAAATGCCCCAACATCTCGAAGAGATGAAAGACCGCCGCCCTCCATAACTCATTGGGAGAGGGCCCATTCTTCCTCCCTATGACGTATTCTCACAGGCACATCCAATGCAGGTCTGATACCCAGAATGATTTCCACAACATTACCTTCGTCGAGGAGGGGAATCCATCATGCGGATCTTATGTGCGGTCGATGGGTCGGAGCATTCCCAGTGGGGGATCCAGGCGCTTGAGGCGCTTGCCAGCCGCGAACCCGAACAGGTCACGTTGCTTCACGTCGTGGATAAGCCGGCTCTCCAAGCACTCGCCGGAAAGAACCCCATCGGTGAGCGCCGAGCACTCGCCGCCATGGAAAAAGCAGGTGGCATTGTTCTTCGAGATGCCGCGCGATCAGCCCGCGTGGCCCTGGGTCAGGCAGCCACGGCACCACGCTCAACCATCCAAACCATCTTGGCTCATGGCCCACTGGCGAAGACCATCGCCAGAGAAGCGCGTCGCTTGAAGGCGGATCTGATCATCATGGGATCGCGCGGACTCAGCGATATTCAAGGGTTCTTACTGGGAAGTATTTCGCGCCAAGTTGCCTCAATGGCTCCCTGTTCCGTGTGGATTGTGAAACAACCGACGCACAAACTTCTCCATGTCACGCTCGCCGTCGACGACTCCAAACCGTCACGGGCCGCCGCGAAGTTTCTACGATCCTACCTTCTTCCAGAGACCGCCACCGTCACGATTCTCTCTTCAGTGGAGAGTCCCGTCACGGACTTTGCCGCCCGCTACTTATCCGAAGCGCAGCTGGCCGAATTGACGAAGCCGGTCATGGAGCGGGCCGCCGCGTTCGTCAATAGCGTACGGAATGCGTTCATTAAAGATGGCTTTCTGGTCGTGACGCAGGTCCAGATGGACCACATCATCGAGACCATCGTCAAACATATCGAAGCCAATCGTGACGAACTCTTGGTCATCGGATCTCGCGATTTGACGAAGAGCGAGCGACTGTACCTCGGTAGCGTCTCTGAAAGCCTGCTCCGACATGCTCCCTGTTCGGTGTTGATCGTACGAGGCGCCCGTGCCTGAGTTCAGCCATCACGACATTCACCAGCTTCCGACCGAAGAGGTGCTGAAGCGGCTGGAAACCAGCAACGGTGGTCTGTCTTCCGATGAGGCTCAACGGCGATTGGCTCGATACGGACCGAATGTTCTCGTCGAGCCTGGTCACTATTCATTGATTCGAGGATTCCTCCACCAGTTCACCCACTTCCTCGCCATCCTCCTCTGGATCGCCGCAGGCCTCGCGTTCACGGCAGAATTCATGAAGCCAGGCGAAGGGATGGCCACGCTCGGCTGGGCGATCCTCGGTGTCATTGTCATCAACGCCATATTTGCCTTCTTTCAGGAATACAAGGCGGAGCGCGCGGTGCATGCCCTCCATCGCCTCCTCCCTAGCAGGGCGTGGGTGCTGCGAAGCAACCAACCACACGACGTGTCGCGGAGCGAGATCGTACCGGGTGACATGCTCCTGATTGAGGAAGGAGAACAAATCCCTGCCGACGCCCGGCTCATCGAAGCGACCGACATGCGGGTCGACGTTTCCTCTCTCACGGGCGAGTCTCGACCGAAGCGGCGAACAGCGGAGCCGGTGGCCGATGGACATCTCCTGGACATTCCCAATCTCGTCTTTGCCGGCACCCCCGTGCTCTCCGGCAGAGGTCGGGCGGTGGTGTTCGCCACGGGCATGCAGACGGAATTCGGCAAGATCGCCCGCCTCTCCACGGGAGTGGAGACAGGCCTCAGCCCTCTGCAGAAAGAAATCGTGAAAGTCACCCACGTGGTCGCGCTGCTGTCGCTCGCGATGGGTGGAACCTTTTTCGCCATCGGCATCTCCATGGGCTTGGGTTTCTGGATCAGCGCGATCTTTGGGATTGGCATCATTGTGGCAAACGTGCCGGAAGGACTCCTCCCCACGGTGACGCTGGCCTTGGCCCTGGGCAGCCAACGCATGGCCAAACGTCATGCGCTCATTAAACAGCTGACATCCGTGGAAACCTTGGGCTGCACCACCGTTATCTGCACGGATAAGACGGGGACGCTGACCGAGAACCGGATGCGCGTGGCTCGTTTCTACATGGACCATCTCGAAATCGAGGTGCAGGAAAGCTGTTTAGTGATCGCCGGACGCGTGACCAGCGCAATCGAGGCCGAGGAATATGCGCCGCTCTTCGACGCGATCATTCACTGCCACAATGCCAAGCGCGTGCGGAAAACCGGCGGCCGTCCCATCGTGACAGGGGATCCGACCGAAGTGGCCCTGATTGAGTTCGCACTGGGTCACGGACTTCTCCACCATGACCCGTTGCCCCGGATGGGCGAGCTCCCGTTCGACGCGGATCGGAAGCGCATGGCCACCCTCCATTGGCGTGAGGGCCAGCTTGTGGCTTTCGTGAAGGGAGCACCGGAATCGCTGATGCCCCTCTGCAATCAGATACGCCACCAGGGTGTTCGCTCGCCGATGAGTCAGAAAGACCGCCAGCGGATCATGGCACAAAGCCGTACCTTTGCGCACCAAGCCTATCGGGTCCTGGCTGTGGCCATGCGTGACATTGAGCAAGGTATCGAGAAGCTGGACATCGAGCAGGTGGAACAGAACCTGACCTTCCTCGGGCTGGTAGCCATGATAGACCCTCCGCGCCACGAAGTACCGGAAGCCATTGCGCGCTGCCGCCAAGCCGGCGTCCGCGCCATCATGATCACCGGCGACCATCCGCTCACAGCCCTGGCCATCGCCCGCCAGATTGGGCTGGCACCGAAAGAGACCCCCACCGAGCCGGACGGATACTGTCCCGTCATCGAAGGGCACCAGGTCGAAACGATGAGCGACGAGGCGCTGCATCGGCTCCTCACGCCCACTAATCCCGGCGAGCCCGAGCCGGTCTTTGCGCGCATGGCGCCCCGGCACAAGATGCGGATCGTATCCACACTCAAAGAGATGGGCGACGTGGTGGCAGTCACCGGCGACGGTGTCAACGACGCTCCGGCCATCAAGAAAGCCGATATCGGTATTGCGATGGGCATCGCCGGAAGCGACGTGGCGAAAGAAACGGCGGACATGATCTTGCTCGACGACAACTTTGTAACGATCGTCAACGCCATTGAAGAAGGTCGTGCCGTCTACGCCAACATCCGCAAATTCTCCACGTACGTGCTGGCGAGCAACGTGCCGGAAGTCGTCCCGTATCTGGCGTTCGGCTTGTTCGGGATTCCACTCGCCCTCACGGTCCCGCAAATCCTCGCAGTGGATCTAGGGACCGACATGGTTCCAGCCTTGGCCCTGGGTGCCGAGAAGCCCGACGCCGACATGATGGCACGACCGCCGCGCCCGCGCACGGAACGGTTGATGAATCTTCCCCTCCTCCTGCGCGCCTACGTCTTTTTGGGCCTGATCGAAGCCGGGATCGCGATGGGTTCATTCTTCTTATTGCTCCTGACAGAGGGATGGACCTGGGGCATGCCGCTCGACTGGTCTAATCCGCTCTACAAACAGGCAACCGCCGCCACCTTCGCCGCTATCGTCGTCGCCCAGGTGGCAAACGTGTTCGCCTGCCGCTCAGACCGCGTGTCGCTCGCTCGACTCGGCTGGTTCACCAACCCATTGCTCCTCTGGGGAATCGCGATCGAACTCGTTGTCCTGGTACTCATCGTCTATAGCCCTTGGGGCAACGCGATCTTCGGAACCAACCCCTTGCCTTTCTGGATCTTCGGACCAATGGTGCTCGGGGCACTGGCACTCTTGTCGGCGGAGGAGGGCCGGAAGTTCATCGTAAACCGTCGCAATCGTAGGGTTCATACGCATAACGAAACCACCCAGGCCACGAGCGCATCATGACCACTGATCCCCATGAACCAAAACCCTCTGTTCCCGTGACAGAAGTCGTTCCACGCCAGACCGCCGCTACGCCGACGTATCGACCGTCCGAGTCCTTGCCTGAGCAGAGATCATCGACGACAGTGATTCCGCTCCCTGTACGATCGAAGCAATCTCGTCTGCCGTGGCTGATGGGCATCGTGGTGGTCATGGCCATTGGTGGAGGGGGCACGTGGTACTGGTGGACCTCCGGCACTCCGCCAGTCCCATACAAAACAGCCCTCGTCGATCGGGGTCCGATCACGGCCATCGTGACCGCGACCGGCACCGTCAATCCGGTGATCTCCGTCCAGGTCGGCAGCCAGGTTTCCGGCAAAGTGTCGCAACTGTTCGCCGATTTCAATTCACAAGTCACGAATGGACAGGTCCTGGCACAGATCGATCAAAAATCGTTCAAGGCGCGCTTGAGCCAGGCTCGTGCTGCCGTGAAGAGCGCCAAGGGGAACCTCGCAAAGGCCAACGTGTCGGCTACACAGCGCAAGCGGGAGTTTGAGCGAATGGCGGCGCTACGACCGCAGGCGTTTGTGTCGCAAGCGGACGTCGATCTCGCCGAAACCAACTACCGAGACGCGGCAGCCAACGTCGAGGTCCTGCAGGCACAGCTCGATCAGGCCCAGGCGGCATTAGCTTCGGCAGAATTGGATCTCGGCTACACCACGATCTACTCACCGGTGGACGGCATCGTGGTGTCCAGAAACGTGGATGTCGGTCAAACCTTGGCCGCAACCTTCCAGACACCGATCCTCTTCGTGATCGCCCAAGACCTGACGCAGATGCAGGTCAACGCGAACGTCAGTGAGTCCGACATCGGCGGCGTCAGGGAAGGCACGGACGCGAATTTCCGCGTGGACGCCTATCCTAAGCAATTCTTCGAGGGTCTGGTGACACAGGTGCGCAACGCCCCTATCAGTATTCAGAACGTCGTGACCTATGACGTGGTCATCACCGTGAGCAATCCCGAGCTGAAGCTAAAACCGGGCATGACGGCAAACGTGACAATCGTCACGTCCCGCAAGGAACATCCGCTGCGGGTGCCGAACGGCGCGCTGCGATTCCGCATGCCAAACGTACCGCTCGACAAAAAAGCGACGCGAGTTTGGGTGTTGGATTCCGATAACCAACCCCGTCAAGTGGATGTCACAAGCGGCATTGCGGACTCACTCTCCACTGAGATTGCGGATGGTGTATTGAAGGAGGGAGACCGCGTCATCGTAGGTATTGGGACAGAGGAGGAGCAGGCCCAGAAGAAATTGCCGCCTGGCTTCGAACCTGGTCGGGGGATGAGATGAAGGAGTGCAAGAAGTGATCAGCTCTCAATTTCGGATCTGATGTAGAAAGGCTGACGGCTTATAGCTGACAGTGAAGCGCGACTTATTATGTCCTTTCTCTGGCTCACCCTCCTTTCCGCACTCCGTATTCTCCGCCGGAATCCCTTGCGGGCGGGACTGACGATGCTCGGCATCATCATTGGTATTGGCGCCGTCGTGGCGATGGTCAGTCTCGGCCAGGGGGCCACAGCCTCCGTGCAGGCTGAAATCTCGAGCCTTGGCACCAATGTGCTGATTATCGTCCCGGGAGCAACCACGGTCGGCGGTGTCCGTGGCGGGCTCGGCTCCATTTCGACCCTGACCGTCGAAGATGCAGAGGACATTGAGAAGAGAGTCGCAAGCATCACCGCGGTGATGTACGCGACTCGCTCGGTCCTTCAAGTGATCCGGGAAAATAAGAATTGGAGTACGATCGTCCTCGGAACGACTCCTGTCTTTCCCGATATTCGGAGTTGGCCCATTGCCGAAGGAAACTTTTTTACGCAGTCGGACATGGATTCAGCCGCCAAAGTCGTTGTCTTGGGGAAAACCGCAGTCCAAAACCTGTTTGAGGCGGGGGAAGAGGTGGTAGGAAGCGAGATTCGCATCAGGAACGTCTCACTTCGGGTCATCGGGGTCCTGGCGCCAAAAGGCCAATCCATCACGGGCCAGGATCAAGATGATTTTGTGGTGCTCCCCTTCTCGACTGCTGAACGCAAAGTCTTGGGAACGAAATTTCTGGGAACTGTCGGGATCATCCTCGTCGCGACTCATACCAGGTACGAAATCCCCGCAGTCGCCGACGACATCAAGGATCTGTTGCGCACGAAGCATCGACTGCACCAAACAGAAGAAGACGACTTCACGATCCGCACGATGGAGGACATCGCGAAGACGATCGCCGGCACAAGCCAGACCATGATGTTCATGTTGATGAGCATCGCCTCGATTTCGCTGATCGTCGGCGGCATCGGCATCATGAATATCCTGCTTGTGTCGGTGACGGAACGGACGAGGGAAATCGGATTGCGCATGGCTGTCGGTGCCAAACGCGCGCACATCTTGCTGCAGTTTCTTATCGAAGCGATCATCATGACGGCAATCGGTGGAGTGCTCGGCGTCGCCGCAGGCATCGGCATCTCCTTGCTGCTCACCACCATGATCGGCTGGCCAACCATCATTAACACCGAAGCCGTGGTAGCCGCGTTTCTTTTCTCTGTCGTCGTCGGGCTGTTCTTCGGCCTCTATCCGGCGAACAAAGCGTCGAAGCTGAACCCCATCGAAGCGCTGCACTACGAATAGTCGCGAGATGGATTTCTGGAGTATACCGGCGGATGAACTCTTCGGCCGACTAGGTTAGAGACGGGAAGTAGGCAAGAGTGGTCGATACGATCCCGCTACATCGTGAGCAGGACCTCCACCTCGCCGGTGCGGCGAGCCACCCTTAATGCTACGTCCTCCTCATGACGGTCGAGCACAAGGTCAAGACGGGCGGCTCCGATCGAGAGGTTCCTAACCTCAACTCGCTCGAGGAACGGCGGAAGGACGGGCCGGATGAATCGCACAAGACGTCGATTTGCATCGATGTGCAGGCCCAGGCATGCTTGCAACGCCTGAAAACCGGCACCGGCCGCCCAGGCTTGCGGGGCACAGGCGGTCGGGTAGCGTGTCGGGCTTTCACCTGGACGCCGGGAGAATCCACAAAATAACTCGGGCATTCGATGGAGATCGAGAAACAGGCTGGCGTCGAAGAGTCCGGTCAGAATCTTCACGGCCCCTTCTTTGTATCCGTAGCTGGCCATGCCAGCTGCAATCATGGCATTGTCGTGTGGCCACACTGACCCGTTGTGATAGGACATCGGATTGTAGCGTGCCTCCGACGTCGCGATCGTTCGGACACCCCATCCACTGAACAATTCCTCGCTCAACAGGGCGCGTGCGGTGCGTGCCCCACGTTCTTGCCCGGCGATGCCGCCATACAGGCAGTGGCCAGCATTCGAGGAACGCACACAGCAGGGACGTCCCCGCCCGTCCAAGGCGAGGGCATAGGAGCCGAGCTGCTCGCACCAGAACGCTCGCTCAAACCGGTCTTGAAGTGAGTCGGCTTCCTTCAGCAAACGATCAGCCTGATCGATTTCACCCAGAACTCGTGCCAAGTCCGACGCCGCTCGTTTGGCTCGATACACGTAAGCCTGGACCTCGCACAACGCAATTGGCCCCTCCGCAGCAGTCCCGTCTGCGTGAAAGACGGCGTCGTGGGAGTCTTTCCATCCTTGGTGCACCAACCCATCCGCCGATCGGCGGGCATAGGTGGTGAAACCCATGCCGCTTGGATCCCCATACTGGTCAATCCACTGGAGCGCCAGTTGAATATGCGGCCAGAGCCCGGTCAGAAACTTGCGATCGCCGGTGCGCTCATAGTACGCGCCCGCCAGGACAATGAATAACGGCGTGGCGTCGACACTACCGTAGTACTTGCCGAAGGGAATTTCACCGAGCGCCGCCATCTCCCCTTGACGCGTCTCGTGCAAAATTTTTCCAGGCTCTGCATCCTGCTCTGGCCGAACTTCCGTGGCCTGTGTCGATGCCAGAAACCCCAGCACCCCTCGCGCGAGAGCCGGATTCATCCAGAGCATCTGCAGCGCGGTAATGATACCGTCCCGGCCGAAGGGGACGCTGAACCAGGGGACTCCGGCATAGGGATAGAGCCCCTGCGGTGTCTCCGAGATCAACATGTGGAGATCGGCAAGCGACCGGTTCAGCCAGTGATTGAATTGCTCGTTCGCCGTGTAGACGTGGGCATTGTGGGATATGGCGTCCTGTAACATGCGGTCGGCCTCGCGGTTGGCACGGTCGTAGGAGAGAACCATACGGCTCCGCTGTTGCGCGACCTCACAAGAAATGGCGATCTCCCAAGTCAGGTCTGCATGCGGAGGGACGCGCGATTCAATAATGAAGCCATCGGACGTTACCTGTTTCGGCGTTGGAGAGCATCGGACAGAGGTCCGGCGGATGGTCTCATCGAGTCCCACGTACCCAAATATCAGTCCATTTCTTGAGCGTACTGTCTTAAGCCGCCGTCCACGACGTTCCCGCTGTCGACCTCTCGCTTCGAAGAGATCGGCGAAATCCGCATCCAGCGTGACTGTGAGCAAGAGCGGGAACTTCGTGACCCCATAGTTATGAACACGGAGGCGTTCATGATAGGTCCCTTGCCAGAGAAACCGAGTGCGGCACAGATGGACCGTGCCACGCGTTATGGCCTTTTGTCCGTCAAGTACCAGATCTGGGTTGGTGAGGTCGACCGTATAGAGGGCATTGTCCTCTTTCACGGTGGCACTGAGGAGCATCGGACGCTGTGCCTGCATCAACAGTTCGAATCGAGACAGGAAGCGCGTCCCTTCATGATAGAGACCCTGCGGGCCAGAGAGCACCTGGTGAATATCCCCGTACCGATCAAACACCGCGAAGGTCTCGCCCTGTTTCAACACTTCCGTGCGCCCAGCCGCCAGTGAGGATGACGCAAGGATGTAATATTGATCCTTCAATCTGATGACATCGTTCATGAAGTGCTCCCTTTTTTACCCCGCGCTCGCTCGACTCATTCTGGTGGCCCCCAGCGCCGTCAGCAAGAGAACCAGCGCAATCCCTAGCAGGCCGGTTTCAGGACCCTGGTGTTCCGTGATCCATCCAAATGCGGAGATCCCTCCGATGGCTGCAGTCATCGCCCCGGTTCCATATAGACCTAACACTCGACCGACCATCTGCCTTGGCGCGAGCTCTTGAATGATGCCCCACGCAATCGGGGTAAACGCGCCCATCCCACAGCCGATCACTCCCATGAGGAACCCGGCGAGATACGGATCAGGCGTCACGGTCAACGCACAGAGCGCTGCACCGCTCAACACACTGGCGGCCATGATCAGACGCATTCGATCCTTGACTCGCCACTCCGTCACCCATAGGAGTCCAATTGACGTAACCAACAATCCGACGCCGAGCGCGGACCAGAGATAGCCGACCTCGATGGGTCCCAGCCCAAGCATCTTCCGAGCGAATACTGGGAAAAGCGCATTCAGCGCACTGGTGCCGAACGTATAGAGAGCGGCGATGCTCGTCAAGAGCAACAATCTTGGTTGAGTTACGACGCTGTAGCGAAATCCTTCGATCAGATCTTGCAACATGGTCGACCTGGCAGCAGGTGAAGAAACAGATGTGACTGGGTTGCGAAAACGAACCAGCAGAAGAAACGCAGCCGAAACCATATAGGTCGCGGCGTTGAGACATAGCACCTCTTGTGAGCCATACGCGGCGATACCGAGCCCGCTGAGCGCCGGACCGAAAATAATACCCAGACTGGTGGTGCCTTGCAGAAGCGCATTGGCCGCCGTGAATTGCCTCTTCGGCACAAATGCGGGGATCGCGGCCGTAAGCGCCGGACCAAACACCGCGGTGGCAATGGCATGAAGAAACACCAACACATACAACACCGATACCGTAAAGGAATCTACGGGGATGAGACAAGGAATCAACCCGATCAACAACGCGCGCAACACATCGCTGGTGATCAGGAGCACCTTTTTCGGAAGACGATCGATATACACGCCGATGAGAGGGCCGAGAACAATCGGGGGAATCGTCTGCAGCAGGCCGATCACAGAGGTCTTGAGGGGTGACCCGGTGACGGCATAGACAAACCACAGCAGGGCCAGCTTGGAAACACCGTCGCCTATTTGCGAAATAAGTTGGCCCGACCAGACAAGTCCGAAATCGCGGGTCAGGAGGAGTGGACGATTCTCAGCCAAGACGGTGTTTGCTTGCTCCGCTGTGGTGGGAGCGTCAGCCAATGAGCCGGAGCGGCCCTGCATCAGTTCTCACCTTCCAGCCTGATCTTCTCGGTGTTCACGGCTCGAACACCCGGCACTTGACGGGCTGTCTCGGCAGCTTCGAGTGCGATCACCTGAAACCGGACGGTTCCGTTGAGATGGACGACACCATCCTCCGTCTTCACCTCGAAATTCGCCGCTTTCAAGGTCGCGCTTTTCGCGAAGCGCTCTTTAAGGAGCATCGTCAGGATTTCATCCTGTTTCTTCAGCAACGACTTCGCCAAGTCCTTTTCCAGAGCAATCTTATTGATGACGGTCTTCACGCCATGAACGGTCTGCGCAACTTCTGTTGCCGCAACCTTTTCCTCTTCACTCGTCACGCGCCCGCTCAGGGTGACCGTTTGCTGATCGTCCTCCACTTCGATCTCATAGCGGAACAGCCGTGAATCCCCAATGAGGGCCAACTTGACGGATAGAATTAGTGAACCCAACGGTTTCTTACCAGCGGGATCTTTCTCCTTGCCCTCCGGTTCAACCGGCGGCACGTCCACCTTCGGCGCAGGAGCAGGCTGCGGCTTCGCGTCCGTCGATGGCTTGTGCGGCACCGGCGGACTCTCGGACGCGGCCGGGGGAGATTGCGGACGTGGCGTATGCTTCTCCGGCACCACCTCTTTGTGCTCGGTCGACGTGCCCGCCTTCGGCGCAGGAGCAGACTGCGGCTTCGCATCCGTTGATGGCTTGTGCGGCACCGGCGGACTCTCGGACGCGGCCGGGGGAGATTGCGGACGTGGCGTATGCTTCTCTGGCACGACTTCTTTGTGATCGGTGGACGTGTCTGTCTTCGTAGAAGGAGCGGGCTGCGGCTTTGCTTCCGTCGCACCTTCTTTTTCTTGCGTCTCAGAGAACGCTGAACCCGCACCTATCGGCACCAGCACCAACACATTCAGACACAGAACGATCAGCGCTCTCGACGATGTGATCATCGCGCGAGTCCTCCTCGTGAATATCACTCCTGAGATTGTCTCAGTCATTGTAACTTGCTCATGATGCTCTGTCATCTGCACACACGTGAGGAAGCCCCCTCTCGTCAGGGAACTGATCTGATTGACGCGCCTCCGGTCGAGCCGGAGGCTTCTGTCTTGTCGTTCAACCAGGCCGTGAGGTCCGGTTTCTATGATTGGGCAGCGCTTGGTTGGGGGGTGAAGGAACCGGATGGAGAAACGGCCAATCCTCGGGGGTGTGCTTTATAGAAGCTGAAGAGCCACGCAGTTGCAGCCGTCAGAAGAAGAATGAGACTGATCCCTCCTAAACTAGCGGCAGGGCCGATATGATCAGCCGCCCATCCAAAACCGGCCATTCCGGCCATCGATGAGGCCATTCCCCCCGTGGCAAAGCTCGTAAAGACTCGCCCGAGCAGATGCTCTGGCGTCAATTCTTGGAGCATCGTCCATACCAATGGCGTAAACATGGCGGTGCTCCCCCCAATCACCGCAATCAAGACTCCAGCGGCGACAGGAGCATCAAAGAAACCAAGTGCGGCAACGGCAATGCCGCCGACCGCCAAGGCGCCGGACATGAATCGCAGACGCCACGGTACGTCTCCCTGCGCAATGGATGTCAAACTGAGGGACGCGAGTATCATCCCAACCCCGAGTGCTGACCATAGCCATCCGAGTTGGATCGGCCCCACGCCAAGCACCTCTTTCGCAAAGACCGGCAGGAGAAAGATGAAGGCACTGATGCCGACACTATAAAGGGTGGCCGTCAACATGAGAAGCGTGACGGTCTTCTGTTCGACGAACACGAAGCGGAAACCCGCCATCAAATCGCTAGTAATGCCTTCCGTCAACCCTTTACCTGCAACACGGAAACGGTCGAGCGTTTCATGCACCCGGATGGGGAACAGGCACAGCGCAGAAATGAAAAACGTGGCCGCATCGACATAGAGCACGTTTTGTGCTCCGATGAGCGCGATCCCGAGGCCGCTGACGGCAGGACCCACAAGAAGCCCGACGTTGGTCGTCGTCTGCAGTAACGCATTGGCGGCAATCAGCCGCTCTTTGGGCACAATGAGAGGAACCGCCGAGGTCAAAGCCGGCCCGAAAATCGTGGAGAAGATTGCGGTGGCAAACACAAGGATGTACAGCCGATCAAGCGACAAGGCCCCCATGGCAAAGAGCACGGGGATCAAGAGCACCATGAGGGTTCGGAGAAGATCGACTCCGATCATCACCGGCTTCTTTCGAACGCGATCCAGATAGACACCAATGAGAGGCCCGAATAGTAGCGGGGGTAGTGTTTGGAGCAGTCCAACCACCGCCATCTTAAGCGCCGATCCGGTTAGGTCGTATACAAACCAGAGCAACGCCACCTTGTTGAGGCTGTCGCCGATCTGAGAGATCGTCTGGCCAGCGAACAAAAAACCGAAGTCTCTAGTTTTGACCAACTCCCAGCCTCGAGCACGGCTCGGAGTGGAACCAGTCTTTTGCGAATGAGTACGTACGTCAGACATGCTGGCCTCGTCCAAGAATCTTATGCGGTTCGGCAGCGAAGGCGTGTGTGGCTTGTGCGGCTCCGTCTTCGAGAAGACGCTCATAGAGCGCTACATAGTCACGTGCCATCCGCTCCGCCGTAAACCGCTCGTCAAAGGCCGCCCGACATTGCTGTCGATCAATAAAGGAGACCTGCCCGACTGCGTCCACCATTTCGGAGACCGTCTCACAAATAAAGCCGGTGACGCCGTGATTGATGATTTCAGGAATCGATCCGCGTCGGTATGCTAACACCGGAGTTCCGCAGGCCAAGGCTTCGATCAGCACCAACCCGAAAGGCTCCGGCCAATCGTAAGGACACACCAACGCTATCGCATTGCCGAGAAAGTCGTCTTTCTCAGCATCGGAGATCTCTCCAACAAACTCAATCAGTGGATGGTTGAGCAACGGTTCAATCTCAGCTTCGAAGTAGTTCTGGTCGGCCGGATCGACCTTTGCCGCAATCCGCAAGGGAAGGCCGGTGCGTTTGGCGATTTCGATCGCGTGGTCCGGACGTTTTTCAGGGGAGATCCGTCCCAGAAAGGCCAAGTACCCTTGCGCCTGAGGATGAAACGTATAAAGATTTCGAGGAAGACCATGGTGGATAGTCGCCGCCCAGTTGGCCCAAGGTAGCGGTTTGCGCTGGGCATCTGAAATGGACACCAAGGGCATTTCTGGGAACTCACGAAAGACGGGTTCCAATTCGGGAAGATCCTGACGACCGTGCAAGGTCGTCACAACCGGAATGCTATTCCTCCGTGCCAACGGGAATCCGATGAAATCCAGGTGTGAATGAATAATGTCAAAGCCCCTCGCCGCTCCAAGGCCCCGTTCCTGAAGCATCATCATCGGAGCGTCTCGATTGAAGATGCCGGTATTCAACCGGAGGGCCTGTGGGCAGATTGCTTCAAGCCGCGCGGCGGTCTCTGAATCACCGCTGGCGAACAGCGTGACATCATGCCCCTGGGCAACCAACTCCTCTGTAATGTAGGAAACGATTCGCTCGGTCCCCCCATAAAGCTTGGGTGGAACACTCTCCCACAACGGGGCCACTTGTGCGATTCTCATGCGCCTTCCTTTCTCTTCCTTTTGTTGCAGTTCAACTGCCTGTTTTCGGTCACCGGATTGTATTGTGTATTGTAAGGGCCGGTGTGACTGAAATTACCTACTGCATCAATTGCATCAATGGGAAATTGACCACTGATGACATCTTGCGATGTCCTTGGCCACCTGAGTACTGGGTTATTCCCTTAATCATGACTGTCATGCTACTCACCCGCATGGCGCCGCTCAACGGACAAAACTTCTATCACCTGACCGGAATATGTCCAGTCGAGGGCGCTTGACTGGACATTGCGTCTCATGATGGCACTCATTTCAGGCATGCAAGGTCGCACAGCCGCCTTGAGGTGATCAGAAACGTTTTGCCGACTAACGAACGTTAACATGCTACTTTCCTCTCCAAATCACACAGCCCCTGCCCCTGCTCGTTGAATTTCGCGACGTGCCGTGTGCGAAGCGACGATGCGGCGAAGAATTCTCTCCCAAGAAATACTGTTACTGGCCGATCCGCGCTGCCTTGACGATTTTCTCTCCTCTGATCTGCTCCAGGAATCGATCGGGTGGGACTGCCGGTGGAACGATCCGTACTTCCTGCCAGCCTTCGCTGACGGCTCCCTTGTGACCCTGCATTTCATAAACCCATTTGTCGATGCTTTCCTGACTGGTTCCATCGCTGAAGGTCACCCAGAAGAGAAACGGCATCTGCTGCTGAGTCGCCTGGAGGCTGTCAGCCATTTTCAAGAGCCGTTCGGGGCTTGGATCGACAGCTTTCGATGCACTCGCAACTGCCGTCTGCAACTTAGTCTTCAGCACCTGGTTATATTCTTCCAAGCTGACGACTTCTTTGGCGAGCCGATGATTGTCCGCTGTAAGATTCTGGATAGCAGCTTCCAACTGCTCCTGCTCGACCCGCCCTCGGCTCGCCATCTGGCGTGTCTGGCGATCTGTCTCGCGACCGACCGTTTCCAGCCGCTTTTCAATCTCCTCCCTGACAGTCAGCACATTGGACTCGAAGGACTCCTGCGTAGACGACAGCTTGACTAAGGCCTGTTGCAGCTGCACCACGCCTTTCTGTTGAGACCCGAGCGCGTCATCAACCTTCGCTTGCATCCGTGCCAGCTCACCCAGCTGTTGCTCAAATTTTGCCATGTCAACGGCCGGAGCGGGCGAAAGAGTTGCTGTTTGAACAACCGGAGATGGCGTGCGATCCGATGTCCTTCCTGTCGTGATTCGGTCAGCGACCAACCCAACGACAGCAATTGCCAATAGCGCTTGCGTGAAGGCAACCGTTCGCATTCCATAGGCCAGTGCCGGTTCTGGACGGCGGGCTACCACTCTATCGGTAACATCAGCAATGCTCTTCCAGGCGCGGCTCCAGAAACTTGGCGCAGGAGTGAACAGCGCACTGAGCGTTCCCCCTTGTGCCAGGTTGTGAACAGAAAGCTCGACGGTATCAGCGGAAAGCCGGACACGGTCCGTTCGATATCCACACTCGGGAGCCGTGAGCCCCCCTAAGAGCGTTCCGTCTTCGGCGCGAAGCTGTACCGTCTCGATGTGATCGACGCACTGGACTTGCAACATTGCACCGATCCCTGCGCTTTCAAGCTCTCCAACACGCCGCTCATTGACATAGACCTGTATAGGATCCGACCAGCTACGAATCTCGGGCCGGCTGTTCAATGATTCAAGGAGTTGGGATCGATACGCTTCCAATTCCTCTTCGTGACCCATAAGAACCTCCTCACCTTCCTACTGCATCTAGGCACCCACTAGCGCTCCCCTACGGTCGCACCTGCAATTCCAGACGCGGCTTTTCGCCGGTCAAAGATCCGCTGGATCCCAGCCCCCAGGCCGTTTGCATGCAATCGAGACAGAGCGCCAGATGCCAAATTCGATAATCGCAGCCATAGCCTTGAGCGAACATGTCTCCCCATTGAGATCGCGAAAGACAGGGGTAATGATCCGGTTCGCTTTTTCGGTAATGCGCCTGCGCGACTCGGATCAGTCGCTCGGCCTCACTGTTGAATCGTTGACGTTGACGCTGCTGCTGATGCCCAAGCTCGGCCAGCTCTGCCTTCGTGAGACCCACCTCATCCATCGTGCGCTGCCAACCGCTCTCACGCCATCGTCGGAAATTCTTATAGATACGCTGGCTCTCCAACCCATTGAGTCCGGTCACCGCGATGACGTCCCCCGCGCCCCATCCATAGGAATGATGATACAACGCGATCAGCGCGTCACGACTGACGACCGCTCGCGCGACGAGCCCATCGAGAAATCGACCGAGCGGCCGCAGCAAGTCCGGGTGATAACAAAATGGTTCCGGCTTGCTGTGCTGTTTGGCCACCAAGGAGTCGAACAGAAACAACGGCCGACACGGAACTTCGCTGCGTCCACAGACCAGAAACCGTTCGAGATATTCAGAACCCCAGCGTAACGCGAATTTCTCATGTTCGATGTCGTCGTTCCATTGGCCAGTCTCCCGCAAAAACCGTTTCGTATAACCCGTCGCCCGATCCAACAGCATTGGTAAGGCTTGCGAGACGACTTGATCGAACTCGTCCGATGTCGAGACCACCTCTTCCAGGCGGTTCACCGTTACCATACGATCAGCCATCACGTGGCTCTTACTGAGCGTATTGTGCATTCTCGTCAGGGCCATTGTGCCTCCATCGACACCGGAGAGCATTGGACAAATACCTGCACTCGCTCCCTCGTTTTGTCCATTGCTCCGATCCTCGCACTCCTGGTACAAGGCTCCCGTTTACGGTTTTTCCAGGTGAAACTGGACTAGCAGAACGGTAATCCAACCATTCAACGTTCTTTAACACCTCTCGCTGCTCACGAGGAGCAGGCTTCTTACCCGACAGCGTGATCGTGCCCCTTACCCTTCGTCCGAGTGTCATCACCGACGAACAAAAACTTTTGGCCATCACAGGCGCTACCTCAATGCTATGGGAACCAAGCGCTGAGGCAGCATCATCCAGATCAGCTTTCGGACACTTTCTTCATCTACGTTTGCAAGGGTAATGTGCTGCAGGAACACCAGAGAGCCTTTGAAGAGCTAATTCCGCATACCGAATAGTCTCCGGTAACAGGCCGGATAGGGTTCGACCATCGGAGACATAACCATTCCAAGCTCCATATAATTAAACAGAATGAGGTCAGTAATTACTAGTGCCCTGCCGGTTGACTCTGGTCGAGCGGGTCACCCACGAAAGAGGGGTTGTATCTACCCTGGTATGCCCACATCGTGGAATTCTTCATAGATCGCCTCATGCCTTCTGTAGCCCGGCGCTTGCTCGTCGTTGAAACCACTTGACCACCTCGACGATAGCCAACGGCAGAAGCGCCATGGCCACCATCAGTTCCCAATCTTCAATCGGGAGCGGCGCGACCTTGAAGATAGGCTCCATGAACGGAATCGTCAGAATACCGACTTGTAAGGCAACAGCTAACACCACAGCCCAGATGAGGGCATGGTTGGTCGTCACGCCCACCTGGAACAGCGACCAGCGATCGCTCCGGCAATTGAAGACATGCACCAGCTGCACGGCGACCATCACAGTAAAGGCCACGGTCCGTGCCTGCTCAATCGATTGTTGCCACACAAATAGGCTACACCAGAACGCGCCTAGGGCGATGACCGACAACATCAACCCCTCGCCGGCGATGGCCCACAACCGCCCGCCGTCCAATAAGCGGGCCTGGGCCTGTCGCGGCGGCTGCCGCATCAAATCCGGCGCCTTCGGATCGACCGCCAATGCAAGAGCAGGAAAGCCGTCCGTCACGAGATTCATCCACAGAATGTGAATCGGTAGGAGCGGAAGCGGCAGGCCAAAGAGCGTCGCGAACAGCATGACAAGCACTTCGCTGACGTTGCACGACAGGAGAAAATGCACCGTTTTCCGGATGTTGTCGAATACCCCTCTGCCTTCTTCCACCGCCGCGGCGATCGAAGCAAAGTTATCGTCGGTGACGACCATATCGGCCGCTTCCTTCGTAACATCCGTGCCGGCGATGCCCATGGCCACTCCGATATCGGCAGCCTTGATGGCGGGCGCGTCGTTCACTCCGTCGCCCGTCATGGCAACAACGGCCCCGTTCCGCTTCCAGGCCTCGACGATCCGGAGCTTGTGCTCGGCCGACACACGGGCGTACACACTCGCGCCCTCGACCCGTTGCGTCAATTGCTCGTCGGTTAAGCCATTCAACTCTGCCCCGGACAACGCCACCCCCTCATCGCGATGCAGGCCTAATTCACGCGCAATCGCGATCGCGGTCTCCTTGTGATCGCCAGTGATCATGACAGTATGGATGCCCGCATCCCGACAGAGGCGCACCGCCTCTGTCGCTTCGGGCCGCAAGGGATCCTTCATCGCGAGGAGGCCAAGAAAGAACAGATCGCGCTCAACTTCTTCATCTGAACTTGCCGGTTGCCCAATGGGCTTATACGCAACACCTAGTACGCGGAGGGCTTGTTGAGCCAACGAGGCGTTGGCTTCGCTGATCAGCTGCCGATGCGCTTCGTCCAGGGCCTCAGTCCGACCCTCCAGCGTGACGCGTCCAGTGCAACGGTTCAGCAGGAGATCAGGCGCTCCTTTGCAGTATGCCACAGGGCCTTGCTCCGTTCGGCGGACGATCGTCATCATCTTCCGCTCAGCATCGAACGGCACTTCGCGTACGAACGGTGCCCGGCGCTCCAGTTCATCTTTCGTCAGACCAGCCTTCGCCGCTGCCACGAGCAGTGCCCCTTCGGTCGGATCGCCGATGATTTGCCAGACTCCGTTCTCCTGTCGCAATGCCGCCCCATTGCAGAGAACCGACGTAGTGAGCAGATGATGAATGCCTGCTGGAAGGGGTGAGGGTGAATGACTGACGGGCGAGGGGCGGATCTCTCCAGATGGTTCATACCCCTCGCCGGTCACTTCGAAGCGGACGTTATCCATGATCAAGCACGTGACTGTCATCTCGTTCTTCGTCAAGGTGCCGGTCTTGTCGGTACAAATCACGGTGGCGGAACCCAGTGTTTCGACTGCGGGGAGTTTGCGAATCAGCGCATGTCGTTTGGCCATCCTGGTTACGCCCAAGGCCAGCGTAATCGTGACGACAGCAGGAAGGCCTTCTGGTACGGCTGCGACGGCGAGGCTCACCGAAGTAAGAAACATCTCGACCAACGGCTCCCCGCGGAGATATCCGAGAGTGAACACCACCGTGACGACGCCGAGCGCCAGCCACAGAAGTGTCTGGCCGAATTGTTCCAGCCTCCGCTGCAACGGAGTTTCAGCACGCTCCGCTTCGGCAGCCTTCTGAATCATGGCCGCAATCCGACCTAATTCCGTGCCGAGTCCTGTCGCCACCACCAGCCCGCGGGCTTTACCCGAGACCGCGACGGTACCCATGAAGACCATGTTGTGTTGATCGGCGAGCGGCACCTCGGCGGTATCGAGTCGTTCTGCCTGCTTGTGCACGGGTGTCGATTCGCCAGTGAGCGAGGCTTCTTGAGATTGGAAATTCGTCGTATAGAACAGGCGTACATCCGCAGGAATGCGGTCACCCGCTTCGAGGGCGATCACATCTCCTGTGACCAGTTCCCGTGCCGGAATGGACTGCAACGCACCGCCACGAATGACGCGGGCCATCGCGACCGACATCTTGCGCAGTGCCGCCAACGATCGCTCGGCTCGGAATTCCTGCACAAACCCCAGCACGCCATTGAGAAACACGATGGCCAGAATCGCCGCCGCATCGATCCAGTCTTCTAACAACCCGGACACAATGGCCGCCCCGATCAGCACCCACACGATGAGGCTTGAGAACTGCGAGAGAAAGAGTTTCAGCACCGAGGGAGGAGGAGCGTCAGGCAGTTCGTTGGGACCTTCTTGCGCTTGCCGGCGTGTCGCTTCATCGGCATTCAGACCAACGCTGAGGTCTGTCTGAAGTTCACCAGCCAGAGCTTCTGTCGGTGTGGCATACCATGCCATTGCTCTCTTCGTCCCACCGGATACCGGTAGTCTCTTCTCAATCCGCATAACGTCCCTTTCGTTATGACATTCACAGCAGGGTGCATGCCATGCATAGCATTCGACTATCTGACGTCCTTGCTCAGTTCACTGTGGCGTTATGCCACGTCAGCAAAGGGCCATGGTGGTCAAATGCAACACAAAGAAGGTGGGAGTACTTGGAGGAGTGGTTGGTTGCTGGTTACCCGTTGAAGAGAAGCCAGAGCCCCAGGACGTAGACGACGATCATCAACAGGCTATCCGGCTCAATCAGCCTGAACCGTCGTTCCGCCCGGTAAATGATCCCCATCAAACCGATGTTCATCATAATGATCGCCCACAAAGCCGTGAGCGCATGCGTTGAACTCATGGTGCTCAATAGCCCTCCCCCGCGATAGGCAAGATCCGCAAAGAAGAACGCCGCCATGTTGAAGGCATTACTGCCGAACAGATTGCCGACCGCCAGATCGAACGCGCCCGATCGAACGGCGGAAATCGAGACGACCAGCTCAGGCAACGAGGTGGTTATGGCAACCAGTGACGTTCCGATAAAAGTGGCGGTCATGCCGCTTTCTTCTGCGATCCGCTCGGCCGACCAGGCCAACACCGGCGCCGCGACCAGCAAGACGAGGGCGCCGATGGAGAACCCTCTGACGGCATAACGGAGCGCGTCGCGTCGACTCCCGTCGGAACCTGGCTCCTCAGCCAGACCCTCCACAACGGCTTTCTGTTCGAGTTGACGGCGCGCCATGTCCTCCTGCCGAAACACCAGCCTCATCCCTAGCACATAGAGGATCAGAAGTATCACACTCTCAAAACCTATGCCGAGATGGACAACCTCGATCCGTAACAGCACAAAAAAGGCTGCGAGGGCCGTCAGCACCATGGCGAGCGTCGCCGTCAACGTATGCCCCAAGGCCGCCTGCTGCCACACCCGCTTCTGACGGTACAGGAGGTCGATAAGCCCAAGCGTGAGCATGTTACTCATCCCGGCCCCGAAGAGGTTACCGGCTGCAAGATCGGGGGCATCGAGCCATCCGGCGCTCATCGTGGTGAAGACTTCCGGCAGGGACGTGGCGGCGGCCATCAACACGACGCCGATCCACAATCGCCCCAAGCCGGTCAGTTCGGCAATCTGATCACCATAGCGTGAGAGTTTCGTCCCCGCGAAGACAATCGCGCCGGCGGAGACGACGAAGAAAAACCACGGGAGGACCATGCTCGTGTCTCCGGATGGGGCCAGAGCAGAAGAAAGCAGACCACAAGCGGGGGATAAGCCAAGCCAGCGGGTCAGCGACGGTCGGTCACCTTCCCGCCTGAGGCTCACTCACCATTTATTATGGAAAAAGAGGAAGTATCCGATCGCAACGACAATTGCTTGCAACAGGATCAACCAACGCATGAGGCCCCATTTGGTCTCCGCCTTGGCCTCCTTCAGTCTCAGGGCCGCTTGCAAAGAGGGGTCTGAGAAGATATAGGTCGCGACCACTTCCCTGGCGTCCTCCCGACTCATGTTTCTCTCAAGCTGAACCTCATCGACCGCTTTGTTGCGATCGCCTTGCGATAGCGCCTCTAATGCCTTCCTGGGAAGATCGTATGCCACGCTTGATTCCTCCGTCATTGTGACCGGCAGAGTCTACCAGAAAAGACCGCTGCGCGTCTTCCTGATTTCCACTGTGCCCTGAGTGAGACGCATGGATACCGAGGCCTGGATTCTCCCCTGGTTAGTTCCTTTATAATGAGTGTGTGCTCCCCAAACCCCACACACCTCATACTCAATGAGGCCTCGAAGAGGAGGATGATCATGACAACCGTCACTGAACAGATCCCTTTACACGAACAAGTCCGATCGTTTGTCGGCGCACCTCGCAAGATGCTGATCGGTGGTCGATGGCTCGACGCCACGTCGAGCAAAACGTTTGCCACCTATAACCCTGCCACCGGCGACATCCTCGCTCAGGTGGCAGAAGGGGATCGTGCAGACGTGAACCGAGCCGTCACCGCAGCGCGGATAGCCTTCGAGAGCGGCCCCTGGCGTAGGCTCACCGCCTCTGAGCGTGGCCGGCTGGTCTGGAAACTGGCTGACTTGATGGAATCCCATGCGGAAGAATTCGCTCAACTTGAGTCACTGGACAATGGAAAGCCGGTCGGCGTGGCCCGGGTCGCAGATGTACCGCTAGCCATAGACCTGTTTCGGTACATGGCAGGGTGGGCGACAAAAATCGAAGGCAACACGATCCCCATCTCAGTACCCTACACACCAGGCACCCAGTACCTTGCCTATACGTTGCGCGAGCCAGTGGGTGTGGTGGCTCAGATCATCCCCTGGAACTTTCCGCTGCTGATGGCGGCGTGGAAGCTCGGGCCAGCCCTGGCCGCAGGCTGTACCGTGGTCTTGAAGCCGGCGGAGCAGACGCCGCTGTCGGCGTTGCGTCTTGGTGAACTGATCTGTGAAGCGGGATTCCCAGACGGCGTCGTAAACATTGTGCCTGGGTTCGGCGAGACCGCTGGGGCGGCACTAGCAGCCCACCCGGATGTCGATAAAGTAGCCTTCACCGGCTCCACGGAGGTGGGAAAGCTCATCCTTGGCGCGGCGGCAGGAAATCTAAAAAAAGTGTCATTAGAGTTAGGAGGAAAGTCGCCCAACATTGTGTGTAAAGACGCTGACGTGGAAGCCTGTATCCCTGGAGTGGCCGGCGCGATTTTTTTCAACCAGGGCCAATGTTGTTGCGCTGGTTCTCGCCTGTTCGTCGAAAAGAGTATCTTCGACAAGGTCGTTGAAGGTGTGGCGGCAGACGCGAAGAAGATCAAGGTCGGGCCTGGTATGGATCCTGCGACTCAAATGGGTCCACTCGTCTCGGACGAACAACAGCGGCGCGTGCTCGGCTACCTCGAGGCAGGACTCTCGGAGGGTGCCAAGGCCGTGGTGGGGGGACGCAAACTCGGAAGCAAGGGCTACTTTGTGGAGCCGACAGTCCTCGTCGACACCAAGCAAGGGATGAAAGTCATGCAGGAGGAAATCTTCGGCCCGGTCGTCTGTGCCGTGCCATTTACCGATCTCGACGAGGTGCTTCCCATGGCCAACGACTCTATCTACGGATTAGCGGCGGCAGTGTGGACCCGCGACATCGGGAAGGCCCACCGCATCGCAGCCGAGCTGCGGGCCGGCTCGGTGTGGATCAACTGCTACAACATCTTTGACGCCGCACTGCCGTTCGGCGGCTACAAACAATCGGGCTGGGGTCGGGAGATGGGCCACGACGCATTGGAGCTCTATACTGAGGTAAAGGCCGTCACCGTGCGGTTGTGACGCAGTGAAACACGTGCGACTCCGCGCGCCTCATGTCCGTTGACTCGTAACGGACGATACGACTCGGCGTTCGGGTTGTGGTGCGGACTGTCAGGTGTGATGAAAAGGTGCGGCGAACCGGACACCTCCCCGCCACATCGAGCAGACGCGTTCGATTTGGTGCAGACAGCTTCCCCTGGAGTTCGATCTCGGACTCAAAGGCGACCGTCTCTCGATGGCTACGGTCCAGCATTACTCTCATCGTCATGCCAGTCAGCACTGCCTCAAGCAAGCCATGAGGACGAAAGCCCGACTCACTGCCTCCCTTATCTCGCGTGATATCCGAGAGAAGAACGTGCGTTCCGTTCGTCAGTTGAGTCTGATACCGAGCCGGTTCACTTGTCGCCTCGATGATCTTAGAACCTCTATGCTTACACGCTCATAGCGACACTCCACCGATCTTTTCGGCTTCATAGTAATTGTTCTCCCCTTCATCGACATGCGTGCGGATCACGCGAAGTCCATTACGCTCGAGAGCGCGAGTGTACGCGATTCGACCGAGCGACCAACAGTCGAGACCAGTGGTGACATCCTGCCAGGTTCCTGTTTCGACAGGTGCCGTGAAGAGAAAATGTCCTCGCGGCTCGAGAATCTGCGATACACGATGGATGAAGGCCAGCTGCTCATCCTCGCGTAGAAAAGACACGAGGCCGATCGAGATGACCGCCTCGAATGTCCGCCCGAAGTAGTCACTGTCCAAAGCCGACGCGCATTGCGTGGGAATCGTGGGGAAACGTAGTCGAAATTGTCTCAGCAATGTGGGAGATGTATCGATCGCCCATACCGCGAGTCCAGAGTCCACAAGGACCTGCGTAATGGGATACCCTCCACCACAGGCGATTTCGACGACGGCACTACCAGAAGGTAGAGATCTCGCCCAACTCTGAACAATCTCGACTCCCACACGGGATCGGTCTCGAACGTCAAGATACTTCTGTGCCTGCGCTTCATAGAAACGGGCCGCATCCATCATCTGTTTCGTCCCTCAATGCCAGCTCATGTCCACATTGCGGACAGTAGCGTGAGATGGTCATCACTCATGTCCTTTGTCTTTGCTGACCGCCCTTTTCAAGAGACAAACATAATCAGGATTCGCCCCGAAGTTGCAATAGTATTGTTCGCTTGCTGACTGCACACCTTGGATTATCATGGTCCGTTTCATCGTTGACGAGGCACAACACAGGTAGTAGCGTGACCATGGAGGACACGGTGGGTATCAATATTGCTCGCGCTGAAATTCACGACGCGGATACTATTGCCACAATGGTGGGTGAACTCTTGCATGACATCATGGCGGCGGTGAATGACAAGGTCTTTGGGTTTGATCATGCTGACACTGTGGGGCGCGCTTGTGCGTGGATGAAGTCAGGTCTGTCCACCGTCCTGCTTGCGAAACTAGACTCCAAGCCGGTTGGATTCCTTTCTCTGTATGAGTGCTATGCCCTGTACACCAGAGGTGTCTACGGAACGATCCCGGAGTTCTATGTCCGATCGCCACATCGTTCGCAAGGGATTGGATCCGCACTCCTCGCAGAAGCTAAACAGATTGGTCAGACACGAGGATGAAAACGTCTCGAAGTGGCAACACCTCCTTTGCCACAATTCGATCGAACCCTGAGCTTCTATCAACGGAACGGGTTTAGTATCTCAGGGGGACGGAAGTTAAAACTGACGTTGTGATGAAGCCCGTCGTTCAACTGGAACCAATCGGATGTGGGATCGCCAGTGTCGCGGCTCTCGCCGGTGTGAGCTACACAGCCGCAAAGCGAGTTGCGAATCGGATGGGCATCTCTGCAACGGACAGCCGATTGTGGTCCGAGACAACGTATGTATGTCGACTCCTGACACACTATCGGCTTCAACCATCGGCACGACCAACGCCGTTTGCCTCCTGGGATGCACTCCCAGATCGAGCCCTCTTAGCCATCAAGTGGCATCGTATAAGGGGGCGGGCATTTTGACATTGGGTTATCTTCGTCCGAGATGCGAGTGGAACCTACGTACTCGATTCGAAGAAGACCTTGAAGCATCATGTGCGAAAGGATTTCTGGTGTATGAAGCCTCGGTGGTTTATTGAGACTCGTTGAGAGGCACATCTTTCAGCAACGAAAAAATCAACCGTCGGCATCCAGGACAGGACGTGACGCTCATCAAGCCACTGACTGCATGTGTTGCGTTGCAGGGAATCATCCGTCCCACCATGTGGGGCAGGTCGATTGTTCATTCATCAATGAATGCGGAATGGTCTTCCCCGGTCTCGGCTGCCCGTACTAACCCCGCTTTTGGGTACTATAGGCTTCTGAAATCTTAGCAACAGCATTTGCCGGGAATGCGAAAGGTTGACTGGTCCATGCGGATCCTGCGAGAAGCAGTCCTTTATTTTCTCCTCGTGTTCGGTGCGGGGTTCGTGCTGGGAACCGGGCGGGTCCTCTTCCTCGTTCCGCTGCTGGGGGAAAAAGCTGCAGAATTGCTGGAAATACCGCTGATGCTTGGCGTCATCGTCTTCGCAGCGCGATGGATCGTTCGCCATAGTCTCGACGATCGTCGGCTCATTTCGACGCTCTCCATCGGCTTCATCGCGATGGGGCTCGTCTTGATCGCCGACCTGACAGTAGGAATGCTGTTACGGGGAATGTCGGCAGCAGAAGTCTTCCTCCACCGCGATCCAGTCACAGGCGCAGCCTATTACGCGAGCCTCATACTCTTCGCCGCCATGCCCGCCCTTCTTGCTCGCCTCCAACGGACCTAGGCGATCACGGACGTTGGGTGTCAAAACAGCGGGTGATGTGGGGCGGATGAGAAGGGAGCGCCAGCCGGCACCTCGCCGGCATTGCCCAGAAACCGCCAGGCATCACCTTCTTTCACCAGATAATGGACTTCACGAAACCAACTGTCTAGTGTGAGTCGCTTTCCCGTGCGTTCGTCGGTGCCGTACAATCCTCCCGTGCAGGTCACTTCCACACGAACTTCATTGTTCACCTGCGTGACCTTGATATCGGAAAATAAATGAAGGGATTCCACAGCCCGATAATGCTCGAACACCTCTCCCCATACCCGACGTACATCGCCCGCTTTCAATCCATGATAGTCGTAGGTTGAGGCATAAAACCGCATCAGCTCATCCATATCTTCTTTTCCCAGTGCCGCTTCCGCCCGCTCGAACGCCGCAAGCAGCCCTTTCACGACAGGATGACGCAGCAGACCGCTTTGCCCGGTGACCTTCTTGCCCTCGACCTGCAACACCGTCTCCGGCAAGACCTGCACCTTGGCGGACACCACCTCCACCCCCAACACCAAGCTCAAGACCAGACCAAGACCAATCCGGACATTCACCTTGCCATATCGCCGCATCGGCACCTCCATCAACGAAACAAATCGCCCGCCATGCGATAAGGCAAACAATGTTGTCTGCCTGAGTATCTTCCCCGGCTTGTTTGAAGGCTTAGGAGCGAAATGGCTGAACATCACCTGACTTACGCAGCATCTTGTTCACCTCATCAAGGTGCAGTTCTTCACCCACGATCATTTCTCGTGCAAATTCTTCCAACAGCACGGACTTTCCTTCGGAGATCTTTAGCAAATCGTAATAGGCCGCGATGGCACCCTTTTCGTGCTCCAAGCTCTCTCGCAGAATATCCCCCACGTCGTGCTTCTCGGTTTCCAAGAGCGTTCCAATCTTCAGCGATGGGTGACCACCAAGCAAGGTAACCAGTTCCCCGGCTTTATGCGCATGGGTAAGGCTCTCGTCAGCATTACTCTTCAACCACGACACAATAGGAATGCGATTATAGCCGTAGATCATGAGTGAGTAATGCGTATAGCGTACGACTCCCGCTAGTTCGTGCTCCATAATCCGGTTGAGAATTTCGACCGCTCGTTGTGTGTCTTGATCGTTCATCAGATGCCTCCAATTACGCACCACCGTCTCGCCTGAGGAAGCGCGAAGGGTACTGCGCCTGTGATGTTAACCAAAGCCGCCCGCCGTATCACGACAATTCGCTTCGCTTGATGAAAGTCAGTGTAGTGACCCTCTGTGCATCCATCTCATCGCTATCCCTAGCGACACCTAAGACGCTGATAGAGCGCGCACAGCCGCCGGCCGCTCTGCCGAACGACCACACGTCTAGCTCTGCTGAAATAACATTGCCTCGAATCACCCCATCACCAAATACGCCATTCCAGCCGCAAGCACCAGAAATCCGATGAGCCACCGGATAAATCTCTGTTTCGCCGTGGCAAGTACTTGGTCCATCTTTTTCTTGAGGGCCGGCTCTGAAGCGATGTAAGTCTCGACCGCTTCCTTCGCCTCTTTCAGACCGATATTCCGTTCCTGGCGAACCACCTTGATCGCCTCGATCACATTGCCCTGCCACAGCGCCTCGACCGCTGCTTTGGGAAGCTCTGATGAACGCCGTGGTTTGTTGGCCATAGTAGGAAGATGCCCGAGCAGAGGATCATATGTATCGCTTATAACTGCAAGAGGCAACCATGTATTCGACTTGCGGTTCAGGCCCTCGTTTTCTTGCTTCTTATTTATGACCCATAATAGGACGCAAGAATCGCGCTGCCCAGATAGGCCTTCTCGCTGGGACAGTTGTATCTGTGTCACGGAGGGAGGCATCATACCCTTCTGGTGCATCGGCTGCTATGCCTTCTTCCCTTCAAGCCTTCATCGCCCTCTTTGTCGTCGGCGGGTTGCTTCGATCACAGGCTCTGCTGACCAAGACTCACGCCGAACGGTTGGCGACGTTCGTGTTCTCAGTGAGTCTGCCGGCAACGATTCTCGTATCGCTGGATCATGTCGCCCTGACCTCGACAGCCTGGAAGCTCCCGTTGGCCGCCTGTCTCATCACCTTCCCGATGGTCGTCTGTTCCTGGCAACTCACCCGGCTTCTGCAGCTCCCACGTGAGGCGCGAGGTGGGTTTGTGTTGGCCACTGGTTCGATCAATTCCGTTTTCTTTGCTTTTCCCGTCATCCTCGCCACATTCGGCGACGAAGGATTGACTCACGCCGTGCTCTTCGACCTTGGGCAAACTGCGCTGACCCTCACCGTTCTCTACGGTCTGGCCGTCTGGCACGGCGCACAACCTGCCACACCCAGGTCAGCTGCGATCCGCTTCCTGTCATCGCCGCCTTTATGGGCCCTGGTTTGCATTCTCGCCATCAAATTGTCAGGACATCATCTGCCTCCCTGGCTTCTTGGACTACTCAAGCCATTGCACTTCACCACGACGCCACTCGCAAGTCTGGTTTTGGGCCTGTCGATCAGTTTCTCCGCCGTCCGCCGGACCATTCGATTGGCAACACTGGGGGTTGTGGTACGAATGGGTGGCGGGCTGTTGCTGGGATGGCTGGCCGTGGCGCTGCTGGGTTTAACGGGAGTGGAACGAGCGGTCGTCATTCTCGTTGCGGCGATGCCATCGGCGGTCAGCTCCGTCATATTCGCAGCAGAAACAGGCCTCGATGAGGAGCTGGTCGCGTCGATCGTGGCCCTGTCCATTTGCCTGGGGATGGTGATGCTTCCCTGGCTGCCCGCACTAGCCGCCATGCTGCTGGGGTGAGCGCCAGCCTCCTGCTAGGTCTGACCGAGAAACCTAGGTCGATCCCGAACGGAGACCATTTTCACTAAGTCACGTACGGAGAGTACCCCCACGATCTTCCCGTTCTCCGTCACGGTCAGGTGACGCACCCCCTGTTCGGCCATCTCCTTGCTGGCGTCGCGTATCGTGCGATTGACATCGATGCTCAGAAGAGGAGAGCTCATTACGGCACCCACGTGCGTGCTGCCTGTATGCCGATTGGACGCCAGCCCTTTCCAGACCAGATCGCGCTCGGTCACGATGCCGACGATCTCACCGGCCTCGGTCGTCAGCAATGACCCGATCCGCTTCTCGCGCATCAGCTGGGCAGCCGCAAGAAGAGACGCGTCACTAGGGATCGTCGCGAGGGTGGTCGCCATCAGAATGCTCAGCGGGCGGTACACCTTTTCGAGATCACAGATGGGGCCGCTCTCCGCATCCACAAACGATCGCACGAGGTCCCGTACCGATATAATCCCGACGATCTCACCAGTCTCTACCACGCAGAGGTGACGCACATGGTTGGTCTCCATCACATGGCTGGCATCCAACATGGAGCGGTCCCCTGAGATCGTCAAAATCGGGCTAGCCATCACACGATCCACCATCGTGACCGTGGGGTCTAATCCCGTCGCGAGCACTTTCCGTACAAGATCCATCTCCGTCAGAATCCCCAACGGACCTCGCTTGGGATCATGCGATTCCACCAACAGACAGCCGATCCGCTTGACCCCCATCCGCTCAGCCGCGGCCGCAGCCGTCGTCTCTAGTGGCACCACCTCCAGGTAGCGATGCATAAAATCTTTAACGACTCCGCCCCCACGCTCAACCATCTCAGCTCCTTGTCTCATGATTATGTTGCACGTTCGTTCAAAGAATAGTCCGCGACCACCTTTGTCCGGAATCCCTGGCGCCCACTATACCCGATTCCGAGGGGGGCACGCACGCATACGATCGTGCCGCGAGGAGTAGAACTAGCCAATCGAGCGCCAATAGCGTACGCTCTTACTCATTGCTCGTATCGCAAGAAAGCATGCAATTCATTTCCGGCACGTTGCACATCGTTCAGATCCTATGAATCGTCTCGACCTGAAGATCCCGCCAGTCGTCACCGGGGCGGTCACCGCGATAGGCATGTGGCTGGTCTCCCGCACCCTGCCCACATTGGCATTTGCGCCACTGCGAGTCGTGGCGGCGGGCTTGGGACTCGTCGGCGTTGCAATAACAGCATTGGCGGTGCTGTCGTTCTGGAGAGCGCGCACCACCGTGAACCCTATGAAGCCATCCTCCACATCTTTCTTGGTGACGTCGGGAATCTATGGTTTTACGCGCAACCCGATGTATCTCGGCATGTTGTTCGTCTTAGTCGGGTGGGCACTATATTTGGCGAACGTCCTGGCCTTTCTTTTTCTCCCTACCTTCATCCTCTATATGAATCGTTTCCAGATCGAACCAGAGGAAAGAGCGCTAACGTCTCTGTTCGGACGGGAGTTCGTTGAGTACGCGTCTCAGGTGCGCCGCTGGATGTAACGCAAGACAGTGTTTGCGAACGGCCCAGCCGACGAAGAACGAGCGCGGACGCATGGGGCACATGGCGGGACTCAGAAAGCCGTCATCCTTGTAGCGTCGTTCGTGAAGCGCGTTCTTCGCTGAACGTGAGACGAACTGCGGATGATGGGAAACGAGTTGAGGCAGTTGGCTCTTCATGTTTCTGGCTCTTAATCCTGGATAAGGTCTTGATAGTCAGGCATACCTCGTGCTGCGAGCCGACTCACAAGCTTGATAGCTACCTGCCTTGCGACAGAATTACCGCTACCGACAACAGTCACAAGGGTCAGATCAAAGCGGTTCAAGAGATCACGCATGGTTTTAGGAGAAGACCACTTTGGCTCTCTGAGGCTTGGAGCTGACTAAGACCCAATATACAAACTAGGGTTATTCCTAGCATCATTATGAAGCACTAATCTCTCCATCCTTCACCTCCTGCCCTTACCTCGACTACTCTGGTATCCATAGGCCTTGTCATCGCCGACCTCACCCATCGTGTAACTCATTACAATTACGTAATAAACTGCTGAGCAAGTAAAACCATCATGACAGGGTTCTTTGCCATTCGTTACCGTGGCATTCAACTTGCTGCCACGAGAAATAAGACGTGAGATTGGATACCTAATGAGTGAATCATGAAACATGCAACAAATCTCGTCAGTGTTCGTATCGAGTGGTGCCGACGGCAATCTGCCCAGGCTCGCACTGAACCGGAAGTGGACGGGTGGGGCGCGGAAGCAGATGGACTACGAGATGCGCTGATGAATAGTGACCATACCGACAACTATCGACAGTGTCCTCCTGAGATTCTCAGGCGGTACTGGGCTTCCAAGATGGGACAGCCTTGCTGCAAGCCGCACGAATCCAGCCTGTGCACGCTGCCGCTACCGGAACTCCGCAACCGGATCCTCGGAGAGGAAAGGACATTCTACTGGGAGATGAACGATGAATTGCCTACGATGCAACGGCCTTGCCGTCAGTGACGACAGCTTCGCGGTGCAGACTGGTTCGCCAGCGGACCTTCATGGTTGGCGCTGTGTCAATTGTGGAATGATCGTCGATGATGTGATCCGTGATAATCGGCGCGTCACGTCACAGCCGAGGAGACCCTCACATCCCGAGCGCCGGCGGTACGGTGGCCAAGCTGCGTGACGGGTATCACGCCACCAGCCGATTCCGAAACCGCTTGCCGCTCGAGGCCAAGAGAGAACGACCGGTGCTGGGTGTGACCATCAGGTCCTATGCAACGCACTCTCCGACGTGAGAGTCAGGCTGTCGGCTTCGCTTCGCTCCGTATCCCGGTTCCATTCACCAGAACGCAGGAGTTTCTCTCCCAGTCCAACGGCCAAGTTGCGGTAGATGATCACACCGATATCCGGGCGACGCCGAATGAGATCCTCCAAGTCACGCCGGAATAGCTCTGCCACTTCAATGTCGTTCACAGCCGTCGCAGTGGCGGAGTGATGCCTGGCCGAAAGGAGCGATACTTCTCCACAAGTCTCGCCGGTCTGCACGGTGCCGATCACGCGAGCAGAAGAGCCGCTACTGATGGTGACTTGCCCTTGAAGCATAAGATAGAGCCGGTCTCCCGGATCATGCCCGGAAAAGAGCCGAGCACCCGCCCCTATGCTCCTCACAGTGCAAACTCCCGCCAACCTCGTCGCCTGTTCGGTGTTCATTCCCCGAAACAACGGCACCTCCTTGATCGCCTGCGCCATGCGAGGCGCGATGACACACGTTGAAAACCCCCGCATCACGACATCGGCCACGGCTTGAACCGGCTCGGTCAACCCGAGTGGCCCCAAATCTTGCAACTTGTTCAAGCGCACCATCTTCACGATGTCGAGCCGTTCCACTTGATAGAACACCATGGCCGGCACATAGGCGACCGGAAGAAAATTCAGTTCCAGTAATGTCCGCTGCATGCGAGGCGCGTAGGCGCTGACATCGATCTCAATGTACTCGATCCCCATCTCCTCCCGGCACTTCCGCTCAAGTTCGGCCAATAGAAACCGCACCACATCGTCAGCCAGCGCGATGAGCTCGAACACTCGCACGATGTGCTCGACCGGGTCCATCGTGTAGCCGACGGCTCCCACAATCTGGCCGCCGGAGCGGGCCAGAAAGTAACTGGTCTGGCGCGCCTGGAGCTTAAAGAAGCCGTAGTCCAACCGCATCGGCCCAAAGATTTCCCGATTCCTCACTCGACCTCGTTCGATGCGCAGCAAAGCCGGATAGCCTTCAGCCTGCAGCTGTTCCAGTCGATAGTCGCCACCAGCCGGGTAGGAAGCGGAGTCTTCGTCCACGATGAAATCCGGCGTGAAGGGCGGCTGGCTCATCACGAGATTGGCCAAGGTATAGACCTCGGGGATGATTCGTGGATTATTGCGGCGCAGAGTCAGGGCATCGGCGAAATATCGAGCCAGCAGCGCAAAACTCTCACGGTGGCGAAAGAAGTGCTTGAGCGGTAGAAAGCCTGTGGCGATGAATCCCTGAACCAGGCTGATGCGCTGGGCATAGGGATGCACGGTGCGCGCGACCACGAGTCCCACGTGCAAACGGTTTTTGATGGCCTCCAGCCGCTTGTCCATGAGCAACTTCCCGACCTGCATCCGGCGATACTCGGGATGCACGGCAAGGCGACCAAACTCTCCTACGAGATCGGAATGGGCCCCGAAGTCGAACAGCACGGAAGCCGTCCCGACGACACGACCGGCTTCCGTATCCTCAGCAACGAGAATGAGGGCATCATCGGTGAAGACGGAGCGCTTCAGCCAGAGTTCATCGTAGAGTTCGCGATGTGGATAGTCGGTACCATACACGGCGAGAAAGATCTCGCGAATCTGTCCTACATCCTCTTCGCGGGCTTCTCGGACTCTGATCATGATCGTCCCGTTGCGATGGATCAGACGGACGCTGCCTTCTTCTCGAGTTGCTGGCCGGCGATCTTGGCGATGGCGTGATAATACGCGGCTCCTACGGCCAGAGCTTCTTCATCGAAGTCAAACTTGCTCGAATGTGCCGGATAGCCTTCCCGGCCAGGAACTTGGCTGCCGAATCGGACATAGGCGCCGGGAATTTGCTCAAGGTAGTAGCTGAAATCTTCCGCCCCCATATTCGCCGTCTTCAGGGGCAACACATTCGCCTCCCCGACCGCTTCGATCGCAGCACGGCGCGCCATGTTGGCCGACTCAGGCTGATTGATGAGTGGCGGCGTTCCTTCTGTGACCGCAACGTGAATCTTCGCACCGTGCAACTGTGCGATGGATTCGGCAATGCGGCGCACAGAATTGAGCAGTTGTCGGCGGACTGCCGGATCTTGGGCACGCACAGTCCCTTCCAGCTTGGCCTGTCCCGCAATCACGTTCGGCGCAGTCCCGGCGTGAAACTGGCCGACGGATACAACCGAGGGGCGGGCCGGATCGATCTCACGTGAGACGATCGTCTGCAACGCCATGATCATGAGGCTCCCCACCACCACCGCATCGATGCTTTCGTGTGGCCTTGCCCCATGTGCGCCTTGCCCGATGATCTCAATCGAAAAGTTATCCGACGACGCATTGACCGGACCTTCGCTCACTACGATGGTGCCGGGACGATAATGGCGATCCAGATGTCCGCCGAAGATCAGGCCGGCTCCCTCGAGCACCCCTTCCTTGATCATGGCGACGGCGCCGGTCCCTTTTTCTTCCGCGGGCTGGAAAATCAGCCGCACCGGCGCCGGCAAATCTTTCTCCTGGGAAAGCAGCGCAGCCGCGCCAAGCAACATCGTCGTATGTCCATCGTGGCCGCAGGCGTGCATGACGCCATTGTGCACCGATGCGAATTCAAGGCCGGTTTCTTCTTGAATGGGAAGCGCGTCCGTATCGGCCCGCAGCACCACGCAGGGCACTCCGGCAGGTCCCGGAATATCGGCTACAACCCCGTGACCCGCGACTCCATTACGATGTTTGATAGCCAGCTCTTCGAGAAACTTGCAGATAGTCACGGCGGTCTTCTCTTCCCGACCACTCAATTCCGGATGCGCATGCAGCACGCGCCGAAGTTTCACAAGACGGGATTGGAGTGATTCAGGAATCAACAGCATGATTGTAACCTTGCAGACGGTTCCGCGACTGACCTATGGGCCTTCTCTCTCGCCGCATCTGGCCAGACCGGCGACCTGAATGAGTCTGGCCTTGTTCCGAAAATCAAGAGAGCGCGGTAAACCCTTCTCAGCAACCCCTGAATTGCTGTGCCTGACACCGTTGCGAGAGTCGCTGTGCTTCAGTAAGCTGCGCTGGGGTTAGCTGCTTCGCAATAGCAGCTCGACGTTGCACTGACTCCATACTCTGTCCGTCCTGTTTAGATATTGTCAACCACGAGATTGAACCACATGTATGCACGCACATTGTCCTGCTGAAGACCACGTCCATCGCAGTACATCTCGTTGAGTGAATCTTGCCCGTTCGCGTCGCCCTGTTCGGCAGCTTTTCGCATCCACTCTACTCCTCTTTTTTCGTCCTTCACAACGCCTTTGCCATCGACGTAAAGGCCCCGAGGTTGCTCTGCGCCACCGCGTTGCCATGAGCCGCCTGTGTATGAAGCGTTTGGAGATCTGCCCCTGAGAGGTCGCTTGGTGGTGAAACAGACGCACACCCAGATGGGAGAACGAGAGAAGTCAGGAGCATGGTGACGAATAGGGCGCGCATGAGAGCACAGTATGGCGCGGAGTTCTGGTCGGTCAAAGCGCAAGGGGAGTAGTGATAGAGGGTAATTTTGACTATTTCTGAAGCGGTTTGGTGCATATATCAACAACTCGTTCCTGTTTCTTCTCCGGCATGTAAACCGGACTGTCTGTCGTTATCGAGACAGGGTAATCTGAGCGAAGACGCCGCTATGGTCTGATACCGCCAGTTCAGTGGGATTGATTGGGCCCGTTGCACCATTGCCTGGATTGAAGATCCCTCTACTTGTCGTCACGAGATCCCTACCTGACATGAAGAGGTAATCAATTCGTTGCGGCCTGGGTAACGCCGCACCGGTTCGGCTGTCAATCAGTCCTTGGACGGGACTTGTCCCAATCGTACAGTGGATGTCCGCCACACCCTGCCGGCAGAGGGTGTCACGTGCCTCGCCGAATTGGGTTCGGCGATAGTCCGCGTAGAGATCTCGAAGGCCGGCTCTCGTCATAGTCTCGTACACAGCCTGCTCCGGTAGTCCCTTTGCGAGGTCCAGATTGAAATCTCCCCCGAGGATAAGATGATTCCCGGAGGACTTCCCCTCCACCTGCTGCATGAACGCCAAGAGCGCATCGACTTGCCGTTGGAGCGCCTCAACCGCACAGGCCGAGCAGAGATGCGTGTTGTAGATATGGAGATTCCCATATCCCGGGATATTCAATTGGGCCACTTGCACATTGCGGGTGATCTTGAGTGAAACTCCCTCAAAAAACTCCTCCGACTCGATCGGCAAGAACGATGCAAAGTGGCGCGTGATGTTGCAACGACTCAGCATCGCATTGGCCGTGGTCAATACGAACGGGACGCCGGTTTCCCAAGCGACACGTAGTTCGTATGGATCGGCACTGCGCTCGTTTAAGACCCGCTGAAGGTCCCGAGCGCTATCGGCGGTCCCCAAGAGCGCCTGTAGTCGATCGACATCGGTCAACACCGCTTCCTGCAACATGAGCACATGAACATTGTTCGCCACGGCGAACTGCGCGATGTCGGTCCAGCCCTTGGCCCGAATAGCGGCCGGAGCATCGTATAGACCATTCAATGTGAGGATGTTGAGCCGACCGGTTTCGGCAATGTCAGGACAGTCAGCGGGAAGCGGTTGCACTCGCGGCGTGGCGCAGCTGGGGACAACCAATGCCAAAGCCAACAATCCCATGCTGAGATGGCGTCGATCCATACGCATCATCCGTTCCCTTGCTGTGTAGCCAATCGTTCTATCTATGTTGTGACGAGAAGCATTGCGGATGTCTAATGAGGACCTTCCAATGGTACGCGTTCCGCAATCTTCGAGTCGCCCCGATCAAGCCTCCTCAACTGGACGACGAGACTTCATCCCTCCGTGGCCTGAACGCCTGGCTGATACGTTGCGTACACGTAGATCGGAATAGACAAGTGGCCGAGATGCTTTTCAATCAACGGCTTGACCTCTTTCCAGTCGAGCCCTCCGACACCTGTGGCTAGCCTGGGAAGCGCGACGCTTTTGATCTTTTCGTTTTCGATCAACTTCGTAAGGGCTTTGAGACAGTGATTGACGTTCTCAATCGTCGCCTTCCCAGGCCTGGCCCCATGACTGGGCGCTGGTTCCTGGGTAAAGAGACTCACGATTCGTACTCCACCGGCACCCGCCCAGGCCCACAGTTCGCCGGTCTTCGGCGTAAAGGTCTGGCAATAATGTCTGAAATCTTTGTACATGGCGGGCCATTGTTGCCGAAGGGACAACGCGAGACCGTTCGCAAAGCTGTCATTTGGAGCCACACCGTGTGCCACTATTTCTGCCTTTGAATGCAAGATATCGCCCGTGACTTCTTTCAGCATTGAATCTCCCTCGTGTTCTAGAGTTGGAAAAGCATCGTTATGGTAAAGGCGATTCATCTCATCGCCCATGGTCTATTGGCACGTAGAATCCTTGCGAATTTATTCTTCTTCCTTTATGAAGATAAACACTCCTTCCTCCTCTTCCAGGAAACAGGTCATGGTTCAAATCCGACCAGCAGCCGAAGCTGATTTTCCCTCCCTCCTTCGTGTGCAACAGGCCGCGTTCGGTGAATATGCCGGCCTCTACAAAGTCAGCGGCTGGACGACGGAAACCATCGAGAGCCTTCGAGAAGATGCCAGAGAGAAACATATTTTCGTGGCGGAAGCGGGAGGAACGATTGTCGGCTCCGTGCGCTTCTGGACCGTAGCCGGCGTCTGCGTAATCCGACTTCTTTCGGTGAGTCCCGAATGTCAGCACCGAGGAGTGGGGAAAGCGCTGATCCGCGAGCTCGAAAGAGCGGCAACCGATGCCCACAAATTTTACGCCTGCACCATGCTGCGTACAGCCAGAAATATTCAGTTTTTTCTCAACCTTGGTTACAAGGCTGAAACGATTCTTCCCGATCATTATGACCATCTCGACTTGATCTGCTTCGCCAAATATCGTTGAGCCTTGTCTCCTGAACCAAGAAAGCACTCCGACAACACCGACATACCCAAAGCCCCCTCATCAATCGGTGCCGCTGGCAAAAGAGCTATGGCGTCTTTGCACAACGGAACCCGTATCCAAAGAGCCGATTCGTCGGCTGCGCATCGAACCGGTGCGCGGACCGCAGAAACTCAGACACGTACAGCCAGGACCCGCCCCGCAACACTTTTCCATCGCCTTTTGCCGCCCCGATGGGGTTCTTTTCAGGACTTTTCTTGTAATAATCCAGTTCATACCAATCGAACACCCATTCCCAAGCATTCCCGGCCATGTCATAGATCCCGTAGGGACTCTTCCCCGCTTCATACGATCCAACCGGGGCTAAGGCGAGGTGGTCGTCCCACTCCTTTCTCCCGTAATTGGCATGGAGCCGACTTGGAGCTTCATTACCCCAGGGATAGATCCGCCCATCTGTTCCTCGCGCCGCTTTTTCCCACTCCGCCTCGGTCGGCAGACGCTTGCCGGCCCATTTGCAATAGTTGACCGCATCCTCCCAACTCACATTGACGACCGGGCGCCGCAGATGTTGCAGCTGATTCATGGTGCTCCAGTCCGGAGGCTCCTCCATGTCAGTCGCCTCCAAGTACCTGGCATACTGCCCGACCGTCACTTCATATTTGTCCATATAGAAGGCATTGAGATAGATCTGCCGAACAGGTTTCTCGTCGTCTCCGAGATTACTTCCCCGCATAAACTTCCCCGCGGGTACTAGGACCATCTGTGTATCGAGCGTCTCGGTCTCGCCCGCACCTCCTACCGATCCGGCAGAGATCAGATATTTCGAGGAGGCAGATCGTGATCGTGGTAGCTTCGCCTGCAGCTGCTGATAGAGTGTCTGTTGCTCATTGTTGAGACCAAGCTCCTCGGCGCTGTGCAGAGCCTCCTCCGCCTGCTTCGTTTTTCCACTGGCGATCAGGCCCTTCCCCTCGTTCAGGAGCCGCCATGCCGTCGTTTCCTCCCGTAAGCGCCACACCTTCGCTTTAGTCTTGGGTAAATAAGATTTCGTCCCGGATTTGGCATCCAGATCCAATGCGCTCTCGTAATGTTGCTCCGCACAGGCCCAGGATTCTAGGGCTCGGCAAGCCTCGGCCAGATTGAAATGGGCCTGGATATTGGACGGATCCTTCAGGATACCGGCCTCCAGCGCTGCCCGGCCCTCCGCATACTGTTTGTTCTTCAACAGGTTCTCCCCTTTGGAAAATTCCTGCTCTCCACCAGCTGCATACGCAACAGCCCCCGGAGCGATGAAGAAGCACAACAAGGTCATCCCCGCCAACACATGTCTCATAAGAAGCCCCCTCCCCGTTCCGACTGATTGCTCTGTGAATTAGGCCTCACCAGCTGGAAAACGCAGCAAGCCTGGACAAGTCCGGCAGGCTTACCAAAAAACACTTACAAGATCAATGCCTGACCTTGTCGGCACTGTTATTTCCTCTCCAAAAGACAGGGGCGTTGGTCCTCAGCTATGCACACGGAACGAGCTCTGACCTTCAACCATCCTACGGCGGACGGCAGGGGGCAATCCCTCATCGCGCGCATTGAGGGAGCACATTCCGATGTGGGACCTCAGCGAGCGCAGGGATTGCCCCCTGACGCCCGCCACTCCTTCACACCCATTCCGGCGCCTCCTCTTTCCTCACCTCCTGCCCAGCGAACAGGCTATAGAGCGCGGGCAGTACAACCAGTGTCAGCGCCGTCGACGTGAAGAGTCCGCCGATCACGACACTGGCGAGCGGCCGCTGGACCTCCGCCCCAATTCCTTGCGCCAGTGCCAGCGGCAGAAGTCCAAGCAGCGTGGTCATCATGGTCATCACGACAGGGCGAAGACGGAGACTGCAGCCGGCCAGAATCGCTTCATCGATCTGCTGCCCCTCGTTGCGCAGTTGGTTGACATAAGAGACCAGCACGATCCCATTCCCCACGGCCAGTCCAAACAGCTCGATAAAACCGATAGAGGCCGGCACGCTCAGATACTGCCCGCTCAGCCATAGCGACACGACGCCTCCGATCAACGCGAACGGCAGGTTGATAATGATCAAGGTTGCGTATCGCAGAGAATGAAAGGCCCAGAACAGAAGAAAGAACACGAGGCCCAGTGTGATCGGCACGACAATCATCAATCGCGCGTTGGCCCGCTCCATGTTTTCGAACGCCCCACCCCATACGACAGTATAGCCTTCCGGTAAGTGGAGTTGCGCCGCCAGCTTCGCGCGCCCTTCATCCACCACACCGCCGATGTCCCGGCCTACGACATTGAAGCCGATGTAGATGCGGCGCTTCACATGCTCTCGACTAATACGAGCCGGGCCTTCACGCATTTCGATCTTGGCCAGATCACTCATGGGAATAAGCGCTCCAGAAGAAGACTTCACGCGGATTTCTCCGATGGCGGCAACACTGTTCCGGTACGGTTCAGGAAATCTCAGGGTGAGCTGAAACCGCCGCTCGCCTTCATAGACCTGTGTCGCCGCCTTCCCACCGATCGCGGTGGCGATGATCTCCTGCACGTCGGCCACGTTGATGCCGAAGCGGGCAATCTTTTGCCGATCGATGTCGATAATGAGGTAGGGCTGTCCAGCGACCTGTTCGACCTTGATATCTTTGACGCCGTTGATGTGTTGTATCAAGGCGGCAATCTCCTGCGCCTTGTCGCGGAGCAGGTCGAGATCGTCTCCGAACAGCTTGATGGCGCATTCGGTCCTGATGCCGGAGATCAACTCGTCCACTCGTTCTTGGATTGGCTGACTCATGAGGATGGAGATACCGGGAATTTCGGCTAACTTCCGGCGGATCGCATCGGTCAATTCTGATTGAGTCTTCGCCGTCTTCCAGGTACTTCGGTCGTGGAGGGAGACAATCGGATCGCTCTCGTAGAGATCTTCTGGGTGGTAGGGAATCTCCGCTCGGCCGATCCTGCTCACCGCCATCTTCACTTCGGGAAATTCCAGCATGGCCTTCTGAGTCTGCTTCTCTAGCTCGATAGACTCAGGAAGCGACACGCTCGGCAACTTCACCACTTGAGGTGTCAGGGCCCCTTCCTCAAGGAGTGGAATGAATTCCCGCCCCACGAATGGAACGAGGGAAAGGCTGCACAGCACGATCGCTGTTGAACTCGTCAGGATGAGGCCGCGGTGCCGGAGCGTCCATTGCAACACCGGCAGATAGCCCTGTTTCATCCAGAGCGTCACGCGCGTCTCTTTAGGATGGTCTCCACGCAAGAAGAGAGACGCGAGCACCGGTGACAGGGTCAGCGTCACCACGACCGAGACCAAGAGTGCAATCACCAGCGTGTAGGCCAGCGGCGCGAACATCTTGCCTTCCATTCCCTGGAGCGTCAGAAGCGGCAGGAAGACGACGCTGATGATCAGAATACCGAACAGGATTGGTCGACCGACTTCCTTCGTCGCATGGAGAATGACACTGAGCCTGCTTTCCTGCGACGCGCCGCTGTGCTGTGCGAGATGCCGATAGGCGTTTTCCACAACGACCAGGGACCCGTCGGCGATCTCGCCAACGGCGATCGCCAGCCCACCAAGCGTCATCAAGTTGGCCGAGAGCCCGAACCGCTCCATCACGATAAAGGTCACGAGCGGAGTGACGATCAACGTCACCGTGACGATGATGGCGCTGCGGACATGGCCCAGGAAGAAAAAGAAGACAAAGACCACCAGCACAATCCCTTCGATCAATGCATCCCGCACCGTATTAATGGCCGCACTAACGAGTTCGATGCGATCGTAAAAGGGGATCAGCCTTGTGCCTCCCGGGAGAATATTACTCTGCTGCAAATCCTCCAGCTTCGTCTTGACCGCCTCAACCACCTGACGGGCATTACCTCCGCGAAGCATGAGCACTGTTCCAATCACGACTTCGCGCTCCCCATTGAGAACCACCGCGCCATGACGAACGGCGTGGCCGATGCGGACTTCAGCGACATCCCGGACGAACACCGGTGTGCCGCCGACCTCTTTCACGATGATGGATTCGATATCACCCACAGTCCCGATCAGCCCAAGCCCCCGAACGATCGAGCGTTCGGCATGACGCTCCAGTACGTTGCCCCCGACATTGGCGTTGTTCTTCACCACCGCCTCATAGATCTGGTGGAGCGTCAAGTCGAACTTGCGCAGTTTGGCCGGATCGACGAGGACCTGATACTGCTTCACAAACCCACCCATGCCGTTCACATCGATCACACCAGGCACGCTCTTCAGCAGAGGGCGCAGGACCCACTCCTGCATGGTGCGTTGATCCGTCAACTCGCTCTCGACGACCTGTGGATCGGTCGCTGTCGCATGGGGTCCTTCGACATAATAGTGATAGACCTCGCCCAGCCCCGTTGTGACGGGGGCCATCACGGGCTCGAGCCCCTCTGGCAACCGCTCTTTGGCCGCCATGATCCGCTCGAGGACCAACTGGCGGGCGAAGTAGATATCCACGTCGTCGTTGAACACGACCGTGATCTGTGACAGTGCGAACTTAGAAAGCGACCGGATCTCCGCTAATCCAGGCAACCCGGTCATCTGAAGTTCGAGCGGATAGGTGATGAACCGCTCGACTTCGACCGGCGAGAGGCCGGCCGCTTCGGTCAATACCTGCACTTGGATATTCGTCACGTCGGGGTAGGCATCGATCGGGATCGACTCAAAGGCAATCACACCGACAACCGACAGCAGACAGGCCAGGCCGATGACCAATATTCTTTGCCGCAAGGAAAATTCCAGCAGAGAGGCGATCATAGCGAAGGCTCGATCTTGTGTCGTTCCATTTCAGATTTAAGGGCGAAGGAGCCCTTCGTCACGACCTGCTCGCCTGCCTTCACACCCTCCAGCACCCTGACCACATCACCCTCTTCGTCCCCCAACTTGACCGTTCGCGCTTCGAAAGCGCCGTCCTCCCGTTGAACAAATACCATCTTGCCCCCAGGTCCGTCTTGAACAGATGCAAGCGGTACGCTCAGCGCGTCCGGGCTCGATGTTGCAAACACGCTGACGATGGCGAACATTTCCGGTTTCAACAGACGATCGGGGTTGGGAACCGTAACCCGCAGACGCATGGTGCGCGTTGCCGGGTCAAGCACATCTCCGACATAGGTAATGGTCCCGCTGAAGATTGCATGGGGATAGGCCGCCAGGACCACATTCACCTTCTGGTCCTTGCGGATGAATCGCACGTCCTTCTCCGGCACGCTGCCGATCACCCACACATCCGTAAGATTGGCCACGGTGAACAGCTTTTGTTCCGTCTCGACCACTTCTCCCCGCGTGATGTTGCGTGTGATGACCCGCCCATCGAACGGCGCGCGTAAAGGCATGTCGGCCTTAATCGTCAATTCCCGATCAAGCCTGTTGATCTCCTCCGGTGGGAGTCCAAGCAGTTCGAGACGGTTTTTGGCCTCCCGCAGTTCAGCTCGCGCGGTCTTCATGGCGGCCTCACGTCTCTGCAGCTCAGCGAGGCTGACGGCCTTGTTTTCGTACAGATCCTTGGCACGGAGATGTGCCAGCTCCGCTTCATGCATCCTGGCCCCGGCCTTGAGATAGTCTCCTTCCGCCACGCCAAGGTCCACGCTGTGGAGCATCGCCAAAAGAGCGCCTTTTTTCACGTCCTGCCCGACATCGACATGGACTTTCACAACCCGGCCCCGGATCAAAGTGGTGACCTCGGCCAATTCGTTTTGGTTGGCCTGGACCGTTGCCGAAAATTCACGATGTGAAAGAAGCTGCCCCTGCGCCACCGGCACAAGTTCCAGCTGCATTCGGGATAACTCTTCGGGCGTCAGACGCAACAACCCCGTTCGCGCGGAAGGCAAGTCCGGTTTCACCGTGGAGGTCTCTGCCGGTTTGTTTTCGCAGGCAACACTCAGCGCTATGATCATGCCAGCTGCCAAACCACGTATGACCTGTGCAGGCAATCCGGTTGTGTGTTGATTCAGGCAGGTATGAGCCACAAATCCCATCCCCTTGGTCCACTCTTTGATCTCAGATTCACTTGTTCTCCGACTGTGAGCTTCTCGCACGGGGCATGCCTCCCGAATACGTTATATTTCTCATGCAATGCCGTACATTCGTCGCCTTTTGCTACTGTGAACGCTTGATGCTGTAGCGAAATGCGACAGCCGTGCAGAGAGACTCCCCTGCACCAGTGGTTGCGGATATGAGATACTGATTTCAAGAGAGAGTGCCGTTATATGGAAGTTCGAGCCCAATTTCCAGGCGAGCAATCGCCAGCGGGTGAGTTTATGCGCCAGCCGGATGTGTTCCGGAGGTGGGTGACCGCCGACGGTAGTTCGGGCTATCCCGCCGCTGCCGGACGCTACCATCTCTACGTCTCATGGGCCTGCCCCTGGGCACACCGCACGATCATTGTGCGTAAGCTCAAGAAGCTTGAGACTGTGATCGGTATGACCGTCGTGGATCCCATTCGTGACGAGCGAGGATGGGCATTTCGCGAAGGCGCAGGACATTCCCCCGACACCATCAATGGATTCCAGTTTCTTCGAGAAGCCTATAAAGCCACGGATTCGAACTATATCGGACGTATCACAGTGCCCGTGCTGTGGGACTCCGTCACCAAACGTATCGTCACCAACTCCGATGACGATCTGATGAGAATCTTCAACGGTGAGTTCAATCGATTCACTGAAAGCCCGATTGATTTGTACCCGGATGGCCTGCGGCAAGAGATCGATGAGCTGAACACGTTCATCTACGAGAATGTGAACGACGGCGTCTATCGAGCAGGGTTCGCCACATCCCAACACGGCTATGAACGAGCAGCACGGCGATTATTTACCGCGCTGGATCAACTCGATGCGCGCCTGGCAACTCACCGGTACTTATTCGGACCGGAGTTTGTGGAAACCGACTGGCGGCTTTTTGTCACATTAGTTCGGTTCGACGCCGTGTACCACGGACATTTCAAATGCAATCTCCGACGAATCGTCGACTACCCGAACCTGTTCGGGTATCTGAAAGATCTCTACCAAACCGACGGCATTGCCGAGACCGTGAATGTCGACCACATCAAACGCCACTACTACGTCACGCACGATGATATTAACCCTACCCGTATCGTCCCGATCGGCCCAGACCAAGACTTGTCGATGCCCCATGAACGTGACCGCCTGATCTCGTTTTAGCCGCTTTAGCCGCCACACTTGAGGCGCTGAGTCTTTCCCTCACCTTTCGTTGTCTAATCGAATAGACAGTCTTGATGATATTCTCCCCAGCTCACTGAATACGTTTGGCATACAGGGTGTTGTAGACACCTCATTTTCAGGAGTTTAGGGACCGCCATCTTCGATCAATACAAGCACAGGAGTTGCTCCACTAGACACGTAGGGGTTTGTAGTCTTCTTAATTGAAAGGAGCCGTTATGGATACGATGACGCTGTTCGCATTGGTGATGGGTGCACTCCTCATCGGTGGGTTGATCGTGTACAAAAAGAGTGCGTAGGTCGCCGGCCCAGAATTGGGCATCCTCCTGGGGAAGGCCTCATCTTGTTGAGAAGTACTCTTGCGCGGTAGATGATGCGGTCTGGCGGAGAGAGGCATTTCTGATGGCAAGGACCATTTCGTTTCGTCGAACCTCTTCCGATTCATACCATCGCTTGCCTCTCTCAGAGGCGAGCGATGGTTCTGTTTCTGCACGTACGGTAGGTAGATGGGCTCGCGACTTATCTGACAACGAGAACGGAACAGGCGCTCTGTTGGGTGAGTTTCATCGAGACGCTACCCTGGAGAAAGCGCGTCACTGCACTTCGCCCTTTGGCCCCTGTAACGATCAGATCAGGCTGTTCCCGATTCACCACTTTCATGATCTCCTCAGCGGCTGGCCCCACACAGGGAAACTGCCTGACACGGTACCCGACTTTTTCAAGCTTGGCTGCCTCCTGCGCGAGTAATTGCTCCCCCGCCTCCTTCACCATCGTGTAGCGCAGAAACGGCATAACATGGACTAGCAGAACCACGAGCGGCTTGGCATCAGGCTTGGCCGTGAACTGTTTGGTCATGAACTGGAGCGCTTTCTTGGATGACGGAGAGCCGTCTGTCGCGACGAGCATCCGCCGAAGGGTTTGGGGAGGCTCTTTCACAATCAAGACCGGACAGGACGCATGGAGCGTGACTGTTGTCGAGACGCTCCCCAGAACCAAACGATCGATGGCATCTAACCCTCGGCTCCCAACCACGATCAATCCCTTATGGCCAGCCTCCTCGATGAGGGCTTGTGCAATCTTGTCCTGCACGACGCGCACCGAGCCCTTGATGCCAAGCTTCACTAAACGCCGCTTCGTCTCTGCTTCGACCTGCTTGGCTCGAGACTCTAAGAGATGAATGGCTTCCCCTTCATCCGGTTCATACCCGCTGACGGTGGGTTGGACGATGAACGGGGCTCGGACGGATTGAAGATCCATCGCATGAATTGCTGTGACTCGTGGTGCCACCCGAAACGGCATCTCACCCAGCCAACCTAACACCCACTCTGAATACTTCGATCCATCCACTCCTACGACGGCTTTCATCGGCATCCTCCTTATTCGAACCCTGACGTCACCAGACCCCCCGCATGGCGCAAGCTGCCCATCGAACGCACCCTCAGCAGAATCCTGAAACGCAGTGGATACAGGCCCGTCTGGCTATGTTGACCTCTCGATGAGTACGGGGATAGCAATGTTGATGCCACGATGGCGGAAGAGCGACTGCCGTACGCAAGTCCTCGTTTCACGAGAACAATTCTGAAAAATTGATTGGCAGGTGACTCAACTTTTTTGATAGAGTGCGGCACCGCGCACTCTATGCCCGTTTTATTACTCTCAAGAGGGTGATCTGAAGGATGAAGACAACAGCTATGTGTAGGCCGGCCTGCTGCACTCGACGTGAATATGGACTCGTGCTTGGCGTCTTATTGATCCTGCTCTCCGGTTGCGCTGCTCAAAAGGTCTCGACCAACTCACTCGCCCCCACCATCGAGCAGAGCACTCGGCCAGTTCTTCTGGCTGATGCCAATCCCAAAGCTCTCCCGTCAGAAGCACCGGTCCACGACGCGCCTTCTGAAGAGCCACTCGATCCGTTTTCGAAGCCGGGTGAAGAAGGAATCGAGGAGTACGATCCGTGGGAACCACTCAACACCAAGTTCTTTGAATTCAACCGGCAGCTTGATCGCTGGGTGTTGAAGCCAGTCGCGAAGGGGTACAACTTCATCGTGCCGAATGTTGTCCAGGTGGGCGTCAGCAATTTCTTCTACAATGTCCGCGTCACCCCACGCTTCATGAACAACCTGTTTCAAGGGAAATTCAAGGGCGCGGGGATAGAAGCCGGTCGCTTCCTCATCAATACGACGGCCGGGGTGGGTGGATTCTTCGATGTGGCCCAACACTTCCAACTGACTACGCCGGAAGAAGATACCGGGCAGACACTTGGGTTTTATGGAGTCAAACCCGGCCCCTATATTATGGTGCCGCTTCTGGGACCATATTCCGCTCGAGACCTGGTCGGGTACGTCGGAGACATTGCCCTCAATCCTGTGTATTGGTTGATGTTCCCAATCATTGAGATCGATGCCATTCCTTCTGTCGTTCCCCATGCAAATAGGACCACGAGTTCGCTGATTCTCCTGACGGCACGTGGGACGGAAATCGTGAACGATCGTTCCTTGAATTTAGAAAAGTTCCAGGGGGTGGAAGAATCGACCCTTGATCTCTATGCTGCGGTCCGAAACGCCTATCTGCAAAAACGAGCCAAGGCCATCCGAGAGTAGCTGACATCTTCCTATCATCCATTGCTCGTACCCGTGATTCGGTTTGATGCCTCTTCATCCATCCCTGAACAAAGGCCCAAGGTTATAGTGTCTGCATTTGGTAAGCGTTCAGAAATAGGAAGAACATTGCAGAGAGTAGAAGGATAAGGCCTGGAAAAGACGGACCTATATTTTTGAGCTCGGCACTAATGACAACCCTCCAACTTACGGGACTTCGGCACTGAGCCCCTTCACAAAATGACGAGACGGAGAAGAGCGCTGGTTATACGCTCTTTTTGTAGATGATGATGCCGCCGATGAAGATCACGAGCATCACAACTGCAAACATTAAGAAGGTACTATCCATGGTTACTCCTTTCGTCCGGACCCGTCACGCTACGAAGTGGTACTCCACAGCACACCCCCCCAAGGAATTGAGGCCGGCAGACATCCTTTCTCCACGGATAACGCTGATACGCATGACATCGACACGTGGTGTGATGTCGGCCAATAACTTGGCCCCATGGCCTTTGGGATTTTTATGGGGCATAAATTTATTCTTGACCAAATCGACTGTCAAGTAGGTTGGCAGTGCGCAGAGTCTCGATCTGTTCGAGCCTAGATGGGGGAACGATTCAGCGTGGCAATCCAGGTCGGTTACGGAAATATATGATATTACTGGCTTGATTTGGAGAATTCGGTTTTATCTGCTGGCGTGAGACGGATTGTCCTTCGCTTAAGCCGGATCCCGCTCAATCGTACCGCCTGCAGAATATTCCTGCGTGTCGTAGCCGGTAAGGCTTCGGGAACATAGACTCCAGTAAGCCCCCGCGGCATCGACTTCACAAACAGTGCCGCCAGATGTGCGGCGCCCCAGGCGATCGGTGCACAGGTCGCTTTTCGTCTGCGCAACTCATACAGGGTGGGAAAGAGCGCATCCCAGCGGACGAGACAGGGACATCCTCGCTTCTTCCCATACACCAATACCGTCACGGCAAAGCGAGCATTGTGCAAGATCCCTCGCCGGACCAGGTTGATCATCATGCGAGGAGTGGCCGTCGCCGGAAATCGAACCGAGCTGAGACCCCGCGACCGAGTGAGTTTCCCTTGCCGATACCATCGTCGAAGGCGCTCCATGTCGGTCCCGCCGATTTTCGCATCCACATTCTTGAAGCCCAAGAAGCGTGGTAGGGTCGTGACTTCATCCTGGGCTGCCAGCACGACGCCAACTAGCCCAATTGGCGGGGGAAACCTAAACCGTTCGCGCTCGCCAAATCGGGTACCGAAACTGAAACAGCCGTCGCGATAGACCCGAGGGCGCGAGACCGCCTCGTCAAATGAAGATTCAGCCGACCACTGTGAGACAGGATCCTCAGACGCCGTGTCCTCAAAAATTCGGATCTCTGCTTTGTCCAGTTCATCGAGTCCTGCCGCCGCCTCTGCTGCGAAGAGATTCGTGAGCCCCGGTGCGGCGCCGGCATGAATGAGCGCCCATCGTCTTTTCTCCCGAAATTGTTGATCGAAACTGAACTGTTCTGGCCGAAAAGGGCTGGCCCTCAAATGGGAGGCGGTATCGAGGTAGTGGGCACCCAATCGCAGGGCTGCACGCATCAGGATGTTGTTAAAGACCGTTGGGCAGGCATTGATGAGGAGCTGACAGCCTTTCGCTGCCTTCACGACGTTCTGCAGACTTCTAGCATTGACCTGTTGGATCACGACCTTGGAATTCTCTCCGAGAAAGTCGTGCGCACGGATCGGATCACGGTCGCCACACGACACGTGATGGCCCTGGCGAGTGAGTAACTTGACCAGTAGTGAGCCGGTCGCCCCGACTCCGAGAACAAAGACCCTCATGAGATTGCCAATGTACCATAACCTCTCATGGCAGATTGTGAACCGCATAAGCCGTACATGAGGGCAATAGTCCTTTCATCTCCGACTACTCATCTCGCCCGAAGTTCACCCCACACTTTTCTTAAGGACCTTCTACGATGGATCCTCGGTCTGGTCTTCACCTCCTTGAGAGAAAGGTGAAGATGAGATCGTGATATTGTGAGAACCACTTGACGAGGTGGGAAGATCCTGAAAGTCTAGACCGCTGTAAGCGGCCAGTACGTTAGACCAAGCGCACAGGAGGCGACACTCTACTGGAGACGACTACCGTATGCAGGGCGACCATACGCCAACGGTGAATGGATGAGAGTATGCCTAGCCAAGGTTCTAGGCAGTACTGTGGATGTGATCTTGGCTGGGTGAGAATTGAGATGCCTCGGTGGCTGATGAATAGACCCGGACTGTGTACGTCCTGTCTGGATCTAAGGTCACAGAGACTTTTCCGGTCTTGCTCAAATAATCAATGGCTAGGTACACTTGGTTCCAGGTCAGGTCTGGACAAAGCCCAACCACCTCTTCCATTGAACAAGTAGTACCAAACTGCTCTAGGGCACCATAAACACGGTCTATGATCGCTGATACTTGCATACGCCCTTCTACACAAAGACCAATACTTACAACGACTTCTTAACTGTTACGGAAGAACCAACATGCTCAAATGAATAGGGATCGCGCACATCAACATACAAAAAGGGACTATTCCTTTATTAACTAATAGTAATGATATATGACGGGCCTCGTGAACTAGGAAGCCCACTAGAAAGATGTAGGGAGATTACTAGTACTGAATGGTAACACTAGTAGATGAATTCATGATGTTGTAGCAGTTACACACGATTATACCTCGGGTAGTATGTGTGACCAGTGGACGGGACTACGACGACACGCTGACAAGACCTTCGCCAATCGCGTACTTGACGAGCTCGGCCGTCGAGTGAAGATCGAGCTCACTCATAATGCGAAACTTGTGAAACTCCACAGTTTTCACGGAAATGTTCAGAATCGAGGCAATGGCCTTGGTACCTTTTCCCTCGGCAACAAGCTGTAGCACCTCCCGTTGCCGCTGGGTAAGAGAGGTCACCAATGGCTTATTGAACTGGCCATCCGGAGATTGCAGTGTCGCTGCCAAGACATCTTTCGTGATAAGCGGAGTCATGTAGTGTTGTCCTCGCATCACCGCCTGGATGGCTTGCTTAAGCTCCACGGCGGCGGACCGCTTTATCAGATAACCGGAGGCTCCGGCCTTAAAGGCTTCGGTCGCATAGGTGGGGGTAGCATGCATGGTTAGGAAGATAAGCTTGCTCTCCGGCACTAGCTTACTTATTTGGCGCGCTGCATCGAGTCCGTTGAGCAACGGCATCGAGATGTCTAGCAACACGATGTCGGGACGAAGCTGCTGTGCCGCTTCCACTAACGCTCGCCCGTCCTCCACCATACCAACCACCTCGCCCTCGGCTTCCACCAGTTTCCGAAGTCCAGCCAGGACAATGGCGTGATCATCAGCCATCAGGATACGGGGGCGATTCATGTGACCTCCACCTCGCACGGTACCCACGCGCAGACCTTTGTGCCGTGGGATGGGCGAGATTGGATTCGAAAGAACCCATGCAGTTGTCGCAGCCGTTCCTCCATACTGCTCAATCCCAGCCCTTGTTGATGAGTACGCAGATCCTGTGGGTCAAATCCTTTCCCATTATCAATGATGGACAGACCAACCCCCTTTAATGACCCTCGAAGCTGGACCGTCACGGTCGTTGCCTGCGCATGTTTCACCACATTTTGAACGCTTTCCTGCATAACGCGGAAGAGACAGGTTGCCTGATCAAGCGGCACCGCATCCGGAACATCAAGAATCTTCAGATGAATGGGCAAGCCCGTGCGCCGAGAAACCTGATGAACATGCTCTTCGACCGCCGGGCGCAATCCGGCATGCTCCAGCAGCGAGGGATGAAGCCGATACGCGAGTGTGTGCACATCGTCAGAAAGCTGCTCCAACTGTTCACGAAGTGGCGCCAGCGCTCGAGTGAGTTCACCGGGTACCGTAGAGGGGTGGTGTTCCAAGGATGCAACTTCCAAGACCAAGGCGGCCAATCGCTGGCTCACGTCGTCATGCAGATCACGGGCGATTCGCTGCCGCTCATGCTCCTGCGCCACCAACAGCTTGGACGTGAGTTCTTCCAATTGCACTTGCTGCTGATGCAATTCCAGCTGGTTGCGATGAAGCGCCTCTTCCGCCTGTTTGCGTTCGGTGATGTCGACGGCGACACCTCCCAACAGCACGGGCGCTCCTTTATGATCGACAATGGGAAACTTGCTCACAAGCGCGTGCCGGAACTCCCCATCCTGAACGAACGGCTCGACCGTATGGAGAGGGACCCTGGTCTCCCGCACTTTCCGATCGTTCACCTCGTACTGTACGGCGATCTCCTCAGACCACAGCTCACGCGCAGTCTTTTCTTTCCAATCCAATCTTTTGAGGAGGGATTCTTCAAAGAGTCGATTGACGTAGAGATACCGTCCTTCAGCGTCTTTGATCCAGGCAAAGCCGTGCAAATTATCCATAAACGATGCGAATCGGCGTTCGCTTATTCTCAGAGCCTCTTCGGCCTGTCTGCGTTTCGTGATGTCGATCATCGCCCCCAAGGTTCGAGTAAGGCGACGCTCCGGGCCTTCATTGTCGAATAACGTCCATGATCGGAAACTCACCCACCTGACACTCCCATCGCGGTGCAACACACGGTGTTCTACCGAGAAGAGATCGTCACCGGCAGGATCTTGGGCCTGCTTGATAGCCAAGAGGACTGTTTCGCGGTCTTCCGGATGGAGTAACTGGACATACCCTTCGAAAGAAGCTGGATCATCGAGGCCCACTCCGTAGATTTCTCTCATAGCGGGGGACCAGTACATTTCCCCGGTGCGGTGGTCGTGATCGAAAATGCCGAAGTTGGCCAACCGAATGACCTGGTCGGACCGCCCCTCCCTTTCATGCAAGGCGTTCTGTGCCTCCACACGAGCCGTCACATCTTCCGTGGCAATCACAATTCCGCCTACTTCATCGCCGCTATACCATGGGCGAACATCCCACGTAATCCACTGCGTTGAGCCATCATCTCGAACGAACCGGTCTTCATCTGCGCTCAGAATTTCCCCGGCTAGTCCGCGACCATGGATCTCCCTCCATCGTGATGGAATCCCGGGAAGCTCGTTATAGTGCGATCGGCCGATGAGATCCCCTGTAAGCTGATAGTCTTCCATCCACCGGCGGCTGGCCGCCATATAACACATGTTGCGGTCAAACATCGCAATGGCAGCCGGCACATGTTCGATGAACAAACGGAAGCGCGCCTCACTATCCCGCATCGCCGCATTGGTTCGCTCGAGATCGACCGTTCTTTCCTGGACGCGCTGTTCTAACTCTTCATGGGTCCGACGCAGCACCTCCTCAACCCGCTTGCGATCGGTAATGTCATTGCCGATCGTCAGGAGGCAAGGCTTCTCTCTGAGCGTGATCAAGTCCGTCGAGATGAGAAACTGTCGCAGCTCCCCATCTTTCGTCCGCATCGACACTTCAAGATTTCGGATCGACCCTTCAGATTTCAATCGAGTGATGAGCCTGGCCCGATCATGAGGATCAGGCCAGATCCCCAACATCAACGTCGTCTTTCCGATAACTTCGTCCCGGCGAAAGCCGAATGTGGATAGGCAGGCGTCATTGATCTCGAGGCAGAGCCCTGTCTCAAGGTCTGTAATATCAATCGGGTGAGGGCTTAGGCGGAAGGCTTCGGCGAAGAAATCGTCTTTTGCCGATTCGACCGTCTTCCCTTGCCAATCCTCTGCATGGGGTGCCTGCGAAGGCGGTCGTGCCCTCACCCAACGCTCTTTTTTGGCGGCTTTGGGTGTCATGGCGAGAGAGGTTGATTCTAGTCCACTTACAGGGACCTCGCAAGGCCAAATTCGATACACAGCTATTTTACGTATACGCCAGGCAGGCAAAACCAGGAAGGAAAGAAAGAGCCGCAGCATCCAAGACGGTTCACGGCATCCAGTCAGCTTGGGTCAAAGAGCAATAGGTCGTGGTCGAAAACGGCAAGGTTACCTTGTATCGTGTGGACTGACCGTGACCTTTGTGCTCGATCAGCAAAGAGGGCAAGGAGAGTTTCGGGCTCTTAGCAGGATGCGGAAAAAGACCGCCAGCGGCGTTCTCGCATCGCTCAGAGGCTCAACGTACGGCCCAGAGTACGATTCGCCTCTTCGCTCGCTGCGGCCTTGCTGGACGGCCTTTTGCGCATCCTGTATGGCTATTCAACGTCGTCTCACACCTCAATATCCGCGACGGCGACACAGGTCAACATGAGTTTTTCCGCAGCCTGTTAGAGGTGAGGAAGGGATCCCCAACGAGGCTGTTGAGGTCGTCTTGATCGGCTCTCTCGCCTTTGCGGTCACACCGCAACGCTCCGAGATTCCTACCAAAACTCAGCTTACGCGTGGCACATTCCAGAGTTATCTATCTCCGCCCTTCCTCGGTCTCCAGTATGGGGCCATCGCCTTCACATAGGCGAACACCGCATCCCGTCTCGTGGCGATCCCGACCAACATGTTCCCCTTCACAACCGGAGTTCGGATAAGGTGTTGCTGTTGAAGGAGCTTGATAAAATCCTGCACCAGCATGTCTTCAGTCACCGTGACGACATTTCTTGTCATCATGTCTTCGGCCATGATCTGGCGAAGATCTCTACCCTCGTCGATGGCCCGTAGCAGGTCGAATTCAGACACCAGACCGACGAGCGTTGAATCGCGTTCCACGATAGGCACCGCCCCAAAATTCCGCTCGGCCATGATCTCCGCAATTACGATCCCTCTGGTTTCAGGGCCCACCGTCAATACGGCCCCCTCCATGATTTGTCGCACCGTGAGAGTCTTCGGATCATAGGTATGCTCGAAATACTGCGCTAACCTCATGACGACTCCTATCGCGGGTGATCGGAGCCAGGACTCAGAATCAGTGGAACATTGAGCTTTTCGGGTACGATGATTGTCTTGGAATTAGGGTTTTCATAGAGCTTGAATTTCAAATAGTCTGGCGTCAGCGTTTTGGTGATGACTTCCTGCGCCTGCGACTGCCCCACGGCGCGGATCTTCATGCTGTCGGATTCGCCTTCCGCCCGAATCTTCAACGAATCACCCTCGCCCTTGGCTTGAATCCTGGCAATTTCAGCGTTGCGCTGAGCAATGACTACTTCGAAGTCCTTCTGCTCCTTCTCCTGCTCCTTGGCCTGCTTCTGTTCGATGGCCCGCAAGACCATCTGGGAGAATTCCATTTCGGAAAGCGCCACGTTGTAGACATCCAAATGGCGACCCTTCAGTGTTTCGACGACGACGGCTTCGATCTTATTGCCGATTTCGCTGCTTCGCTCTGGAAGTGTCACCATCGAGTAGTTGGCGACGACCCCACGAACAGCCGACAGGAGTTGGGGGTGCACGAGTTGCTTGTACCACTCAGGCCCTACTTCTTGAGCCAGAAAGTAGATTTCATCGGGGACTGGGCGCATCGTGATGGTGGCATAGACGGTGACCGGCAGATCATCTGCAGTCAAGGCGTCGACTTTTTCCCTGAAGCTTTTCCATCGCGTGTCGTAGACCAAGACGTCATTCCACGGCGCCCTCCAGTAGATTCCTTCCCTGAGCGGTTCTTTCGCTAATCCGCTGGTCAGGGGAGACCATCTCAACCCTCGACTTCCTGGATACACAGTACTACTGCAACTCTGAAGGGTCATCAGTAAAGGAATCAGTATAAGCAGGAGACGAACGATTGAAGACTGTTTCATAGCTCCCTCCTCTTTCTTGTCGTGTGCGTTCCGGCCAATCTCTCAACTTACCGAACAGCCGCAGGTGTTCGCTTGTTCCGAGCAACAGCCTCATGAGCTTGCGTCACTCGTTCTAATTCCTGTGCGGTCTGCTCATAATAGTGCGCCAATGACTTGGCACCGGAAACCAAGTCGGCCTCTGGTCCAAAGAGCGCTTCATAACGCACAGCAGCCGTCGCTTGTGCGCCGGCCTTCTCGCGCATCGCAAGGGCTTGATTGCGATAGTAGTTGGCAATCTCCGTCTGATTGTGTGACGGGTCAAAAGAATCCAGGTCGATCGATTCAGGTGAGGCGCAGCCAGAGATCCCTGCTAAAGCCAGGCAGCACAGCAGCAGCCCTCTGCGGATCAAGGCAATCACCTGATCGCCACGACTCTTTCTCACTTCACATCTACGACTGGACGTGTCGATCATCAGTGTCAGACGCTTCCATACCGAAATCGTGAGCTGAAGACCTGCGATGATTGTACTACACGGAATACTCCCAGCAACTGGCCATGCGCAGCCCTTATTAGCAACACGAAACTTGTCATCGCTGTTTTTCCGTCACGTGCGCTATGGCATTCTCATCTCACCTGGCCATCATCGAGCCAACGATCGGATGTACTGCAGGACATTCTGCTTATCTTTATCAGACAAGACCCATTTCCAGGCCCCCATCGCGGTGCCCTGCTCACCTCCGTGAATAGTCTGTGTGAGGTCAAAATCTGACTTCTGCTGAACGGCGGGACTGGTGAGATCGGCCGGCGGCGGAGTCACATCAAAGGCTTTTCCTTTCCCCTGTTCGCCATGGCAAAACCGGCAATACTGCTCGTAGAGGTGTTTGCCTTCCTGGAGATTGTAGTGTTCACGCAGCGTCTGCGGACTCCCTTCCTTCTGCTCCGAAGCACCATGGGCAACCGGCTGGCATGACAGAACGAGCAATACCCCTAAGACGATGAATCGTGAAGTCACAGGCCCCTCCTTCAATTGGACTACCCCTGAAAATATCCTGCGCAATCATTGTGCCATTGGAGCTAACCGTACAGCCATCTCTGCCAAAGCTGAAGCTGTTGAAAGGACAGGACTTCGCACCGTCTGCAGTGCGGCCCACCCCGAGCGCCGGGAAAAACTCCACGGAAGGCTCACGGATCACTGTCGCAGAATGCGACAGTTCACTAAGCACTGTTCAGGGAAGGAGGGAGACTCGGACGGTGCTAACAGATGCGAGGCAGTTGCTCGCCCGACAATAGATCCAGGACACGATGCGTACCCACAACAGTCCGTAAAACAACCATGGGAGGATCGCGGTCAGTCACGACACCGATGTGAGTCGCCAGGCTGGCTGCCTTGTGCCGGCGCATCACAGCAAGTGCGGCATCGGCCTGTGGTGCCGGTACTAATGCAACAAAGCGTCCTTCATTCGCCACATAGAGTGGATCTAGTCCCAAGAGCTCGCAGGCTCCACGGACCGGTTCACACACAGGAATGGCCGCCTCGTCTACCGTTATGCCGACCTTTGCTGCAGCCGCCAGTTCGTTCAACACGCTGGCCAGTCCGCCGCGGGTGAGATCACGCAGGCAATGGATGTCGATTCCTCTGTCGAGTAAGTCCGCCACGATGTGATGCAACGGTGCTGAATCGCTTTTGATGTCGCCCTCGAACGTGAGTCCTTCCCGCACACTGAGCACCGCCACGCCATGGGACCCAAGATCACCGCTCACAAGAATTGCATCACCCGGCTGGATCAACGTCGGCAAGACACAAACACCGGCTGGCACCAGGCCCACCCCGGACGTATTGATGAAAATCTCGTCGCCCTTACCGCGATCCACAACCTTCGTGTCGCCCGTCACGATCGGCACACCTGCCGTTCGCGCGGCCTCGGCCATGGAGTTCACGACTCGCTGGAGCACGTCCATACTGAGGCCCTCTTCAAGAATGAATCCCGCGCTCAGATAGAGTGGCTTCGCACCACACATGGCCAGATCATTGATCGTGCCATTGACCGCCAAACTCCCGATGTTACCACCTGGGAAAAACAGCGGATGCACCACATACGAATCAGTAGTGAAAGCAAGCGTGCCTTTCTCCACCGGCCAGGTCGCGCCGTCGTGCAGGGGCGCCAGCATAGGATTATGAAAGGCCCGCACGAACACATCTTCAATCAACTCCTGCATCAGCCGACCGCCCCCACCATGCGCAAGCTGCACGGTGTTCTTTGCCGAGATCGGCAGCGGGCAAGCCGCTTCAAATGGTTTGTTGTCATGCACAGTCATTTGCTCGCTCTTTCCGTCTAGACCTTACTTGTGGCATGGGAGCGGTACCGATAATACGCGGCGCAGGCCCCTTCGCTCGACACCATCGGCGCACCTAACGGTTGCTCCGGCGTACACTTGTTCCCGAAGGCCGGACAGTCTGGTGGTTTGAGCAGGCCCTGGAGAACCAACCCACTCTGGCACTCTGGATCTTCAATGCCTACTGAGAGCTGCGCTAGGTCCCGCTGAAATTTCAGCTCAGCGTCGTAGGTGCTATAGGCAGACTTGAGGCGCAGACCGCTCGCTGGAATTTCGCCAATACCGCGCCAGGCCCGCGACACCGGTTCAAAGACTTCATCGACAATACTCCTCGCTGGTCGATTCCCTTCCCGGCTAACGGATCGTACATACTGATTCTCGACCTCGACTCTTCCTTCCTCCAACTGACTCACCAGCATCGCCACGCCTTCCAGCACATCGAGCGGCTCGAACCCGGTCACGACAATGGGGACTTGATAGCGCTGCGCGATGGCCTCGTACTCTTCATAACCCATCACGGTGCAGACATGGCCGGCGGCCAGAAACCCTTGAATCCGATTCTGCGGCGACGACAGGATCGCTTCCATCGCGGGGGGCACTAACACATGGGCGATCAACAGACTGAAGTTCGTGATCCGTGACTGCTTCGCCTGCGTGACCGCCATAGCCCAGGCCGGTGCAGTCGTTTCGAATCCCACAGCAAAACAGACAACTTCTCGATCAGGATTCTTGCGGGCCAGTTCCAGCGCATCCAGCGGCGAATAGATGATCCGGATATCCCCGCCTGCCGCTTTGACGCTAAACAAATCACCACGTGAACCGGGCACACGCAACATATCGCCAAATGAGCAGAAGATCACTCCCGGCAAAGATGCGAGGCAGACAGCTTGGTCGATCAACGACACAGAGGTCACGCAGACCGGACAGCCCGGCCCATGAACGAGTTCAAGGTTCTTTGGCAATAGGCTATCGAGGCCGAACCGAACGATCGCGTGAGTCTGCCCTCCGCAGACCTCCATGATCGTCCAAGGTCGACGCACCGTCTTCTTGATCCGCTCCGCCAGCGCCCCCGCTACCGCACGATCGCGAAATTCATCCACGTACTTCATGACTGTGCCCCCCACAATATCGTTGTTCGTTGTAATGCTCCTGTCATCTGAAGACCAATTTGGATCTTCGTAGAGCAAGGCGTCCTCGAAGAAGTGGCGAGGCATCAGTACGCCTCCTTGTGGGTCGGAGGCCGTCTCAGCGCGCCGATGCGCAGAGCTGAAGCCCGCAGCACGAAAGCACCCCCTCCATTGCTGGTTAGGTGTATCGCTCGACCTGTCTCGCAAATCATTTCTTGGCCAACAGAAGTTCCATGACATTTTCGGCAGACTTCATGAGGGACTCTATAAGTCTCGCGGACGTATAGTCATCGTGGTGCTTTACCCGGTGCAGGTTGCTTTTGGTTTCACTTATCCACTTCCGGGTCGCTTCTACCCATTTTTGTTCGTCAGAGGCACCGAATCTTTCGTTCAGGAATTTCTCCATTGTAGTCCCCTCGCAGAGCTTGCCGAGGACTTTATCGAGGAGTTCCACCATTGAGTTTGAGGCTTGGCTGAATTTATCTGGATTATCGGAATGAAACGCTTCCCATGCGCCTTGCCTACGTCGGGGGAACTGCGGGCCTAATGCCTCAAGATACTCATTGAGGCGATCGCTACTTGTGGATAACATTGTATCTAAACGCGGGATCTCGGCTCGCGTTCGCTCCGGAGTATGTGCCGCTTGCATATATTCAATGACGCATTGAGGCGTCTGGATTTTTGCATATGGGTCATCCTCTACCCATTCAGAAATGGACACGATCTGTTGATTAATTGCCGCCTTTATTCGATCGATACTCGTTGCCCGGCGCTTCTCCTCAAGAAGCGCGATGGAGCAAATTGCAGCACCTTTTATGTATCCGAGGTTCTCCTTACCAACGCCGGGAGATGATAGATTGGCCGCTTCCTCGTAGTACTTTATTAGGTAGTGAACATTTGCCGCATCCTCAGCGATAGCCGGAACTTCGATTGGCGAAGTCGCTATAAGAGTGGTTAGTGCTGCGTGCAAGCTCCGCATCCCGCCTACGATTATTTGCGCGAAGGGATTCGATAGCGCGATATCTACGAATTTATTGGCTGGCCATTCATCGCCTCCGCGCATGAGTTCCTCTGCGAGGTGTAGATCCGGTGTGATACCAGATCGCATAAGTGATATCGCCACCCTGATCCGGATGCGGCGCTCTAGGTTGGCGAAATAGGCAGTTCCTTTCGGGCGTTTCAATGCTTCTGCTAGATCGTCTATCTCTTCCCTTGAAAACGATATCCGGGCGCTTGTCAGATGGTCGGTGACTGTTAACTCGACAGACGAATGAGGCAGGAGCTGGGCGGCGGGCGCAAATTGGGCCACGATGTCCGCGATAAATTCGTCGGGCCTTTTAGCTGCATTCATCATACGAGCTCATGTAATAGATACACCTAACAATGTTTATCCAATAGGGGTCAGAGTGAGCTGACCCCTATTCCTCTATATTTCACTATTGAAGGGCTTTATCAATTCGGTCGATAGGACTACACGTCATAAGTAACTTGAAAAGTTAGTTATGAGCCTGCGTCCGACAAACCAACCTTCATACGCTGTTCTATGGCCCGATTAATAAGTGATTCAACCGTATCAATTGTGTTCACCAAACGGACACGTTGCATAAATTGCATCGGACCCAGCTGCAAGAATAGTTTCCCGAATGCCTCATCGGCAAAACTACTGGAAATAACCGGTACGCCGCTGAAGTCAACGTTGACCACGCGAGAATCCGTCATCTTTATTATGTTGTGTAGCTTTTGCCTTACTGGTTTTCCTGAAACGCGACTGCCAAAAGACGTGCATTCGTCACGTAGCAGGAATGAGACAGGACCTCCATCACGACCTTCATAAGTGAACTCAACATAGTCGGTCGGACGGTACGTCTCCCCTTTGAATTGCAAAGCATCGGCGAGAAGTTTGGGATTACTGAAATCAATCGTTGCGGCTATCAAGGTGCCAGAATATGGGATGGTCTGATTGGTTATCGACATCTGCTGTCGCCTTGGGTTGTATTCCAATCGGGCATGCCCAGAATCTATTTGGAAGTGGCCCTTTGACTTGCTGCAGACCCTGTAACTCCCAAATAGCCCATTACCTTGACCAATCCTGGTGTCCCTAGTGACTCCCTCTCGAATCGCCCAATCGAGAGCCTCCGTATCGCTGCGAATCTCAGGGTGGCCAGGTTTTAGGGATGCGGGAATTCCTATGCCCGCGTCAGCAACAACAAATTGCACGCTTTTCGCCCCCTTTTGGAAGGTGGAGACTTGAACGAGCCCGCCAATAGGCGACTTAGCGTGCACAAGGACGTTATCGGTAATCTCATTTATTGCCCACTCAAACGCAGCAAAGTCAGTTCGTTCAAGGTCAGGCAGGGCACCGAGCATAACGTTAACGATTCTGTTAACAGCAGCCCCTTGCTCTTCCGGTGACTGATACTGCGTGGCAGCAATTCTCGTGTGCCCCCTAAAATTGGACTGATGGAACTGAAGTGGATCGAGGAAGTGTGCCCAATTTGTATTCTTGAATAGGTTGGAAAGCGTTCTCACCCTTGGTGAAACGAGGGTGAAAGCTACTCCAGACTTCCTATATGCGGCCACTTGCGCGCATACAGAAAGCATCGAGTTTTGAAATGCAGACGTACACGCCGACATATCCAAGATAACGTCACGATACCCTGCTACCTCAATACATTGATGAATTTGAGCAAGTAGATAGTGAAAATCTCGGAGATCACCTTCCACCGTAATTCGATTGTTGGTGCGCGAAATCTCAACCATTGTTTATCTAGATGCAGGTCCAACAATATTTAAACCGTTCTCGCATAAGAACCAGATGTGCTGCTTTTTCCCCGAACAAAATGCCATCGAAAGGTCCAAGCATAGCGCCATAATTGTTGGCGTTTCAATGAGAGGCAACCGCGAACCCACAATGATGATATCGAAAGGAGGAAGAAGGAAAACCAGCGGCGAAGAGGATGATGAATGAGCCCCTATAAGCTCTCATCAGACGAAAGCCTAGACAGCATCTGCCCCCGCGCTGGATTTAGCATGCAGGACAGTGACGCCGACCAGTTCGTTTCCGTCGTAATGATAGACGAAGCGCCCGTCCATTTCGCTGTCGGTCGCCCGCTGCGGTTTTCTCAGGCTGATATACAGCACATCCGCTTCATCGTCGTAATAGATCCCAATAGGGGTCAGAATATGATTTCAGCTGGGTGATCAGCCTGTTTCGGCCACCTTTAAAACGGGCCGCCCCTATGCGGCCAACTTGACGGCCACGGTCAGGCCGGCCTTGGCACAGAGACCCACCAGGTGGTCGAGGGACAGCTTGTCAACCTTGTTGCACGTGATCTCGGAGACATACGGTTGAACCACACCAAGCCGTTTGGCCGCCTGTGCCTGCGTCAATCCTTCGCGAGTCATCCACTTGCGCAGTGCTTCCGCAACATAACGGCTGCCTCGGGCGTGATCTTGTAGCGCCGCGCTGCCAGATTTATGTCCGTCTTGAAGAGCCACTCATCAGGTTCTCTTCGGCACAATGTGCTTCGTCCATTCATCCATCGTCGTAACCGGATGAATTGCGCCGGTTTGGGTCGGCGCCAACGGTTCGAAAAATTCCAAGAGAGACTGATAATTCTTAGCCTGAACGGTGATGTAGTACGTATGTTCTGTAACCGCCACATAGGCACTCAGGATCTTCACCCCTTTCTTGGCCGCGAGGTCCCGCTTGGCCCAGAACTCATTGAGCATAGTGGCTCCTTCTTTACTTCTTCCCGGGCAATTCTCAGGCGTGTGCGTCCAATGAGCTACAAACAACATCCCGTCGCTATCATCCATAACTTTCCTCCTCGTTTAAGCCCAATAGGGGTCAGAGTGCAATTTCAGAGGGGCAATCAGCCCGTTTGGGCCGCCGCCCCGCATTCCTCCCCATTAGGTGCGCTTTCCGCCCACCACCCTGTTTGGAAATGACACTTCGAGCACCACGCAGCCGACATCAGTCTTGAACGGACCATGCCGTTCTCCTGGAGGGCGACTGGCGTAGTCTCCCGCTTCAAGCCAGCGATTGAAAGCCTGGTCGTACAGCCGCCCGCTGACGATGAAGACCTCTTCCGGGTAAGCATGGGTCTTTCCCCCAAACGCCGACGTATCAGCGCCAGGCAGGAAACGGGTCAGTCTGGTGTATTCGCCCGTAACCGGATCGATACTCAGTGTGATCTCCTCGGCCATCCCTTCCAGACCTTTGATGGGAGTCCAGCGGGTTCGTTGCTCGGGAGCCAACGGGTTCCAGTAGATGGTGGTCGATTTCGACATTCCAATCCCACCACAAGGTGTGGTTCAGTTATTCGGTCCGCCGTGGAGTTGTTTCCGCTGGGTTTTTCGGAACTCCCATGGGGGAATCGGTTCAGGATCTTCCCACAGCCCCTTCTTTGCCTCTCTTGCTTCCAGCTCAAGCCGTTCCAGTTCAGCATCGCCCGGTGCAGATTTTCGAGACCACCAGCATCGGCCATCCTTCACCAACACGTGATTCACGTTGGTCCCATCCGCAAGCAGCACATCGGCCATGATTCGCCCGTGCTTGTCCTTCCCATGAGGCTCGACCGTGACTTGCATGGCGAAGACGAGGGCCGAGATCGCTGGTTTCACATCGTCGCCGTAGGGTTGGCCCTTCTCCGGACAATCGAGACCGTGCAAATGGATACGTTGCGTCTTCCCGAGGCGCACGACTTCGATGGTGCTCCCCTCAAGAACTCCGACTACTTCGCTGCTGAAGGGGAATGCTTCGGTTGAGATCAAGAGAAAGAGCGGCGCCAGGGAAAGCACACGTAGCCTCATGAGACGTGTCACCCTAATGGCAATAGGTTCATGACGCTTCTATAGCCGGCCCCACTTCCACACTCGTTGCTAACAGGGATGAGGACCGGAGGACGACAGTGGTGGCTGAGAGGAACGGGCATGGTTGAAAATCCTGACAGAAAATCCAGGAGCATTGTAGGAGGACCACAGCTAGAGGCGCAAGCAGCTTTGAGTAGATTTCTGAGGGGACGACTCGTTCAAACGGCTTCTGGGCCTGCTCGATAACCCGGTTACTCACCTCACACACCATGTTTCGCGTTCACCCCTCGGTTGCATCTAGTGAATTGAAGGCAGCCAGGTCGGCGTAGGTCTCCAATGTCCGGCGAGCTGCTGCTTCATCCAGTTTGCTGATGGCAAAGCCGACATGGACGATGACATAGTCACCCACCCCTGCTTCTGGTACTAATGCCAATGAAACGGATTTGGTCACGCCGCCGAACGACACCGTCGCCGTGCGAAGCGTGTCATCCTTAATGGTCAGGACTTGTCCTGGGACTGCGAGACACATCGTGTGCTCTACCTTTCTTGCTGAACATCATTGAGGCGGTGCGCAGCAACCACTGCCTGCCCAAGAGACAGTCCGCCGTCATTGGGTGGTACCAGCGCCTGGCTATAGACCGTGAACCCCGCCTCCTCTAATTGTCGCCTGACCAGCGACAGGAGCAGCCGATTTTGAAAACAGCCGCCGGTCAGGACGACACGAGGGAACCCAGCCACTTGCGCCACGCGAATAATCGAGTTGGCAAGACCAACATGAAAGCGCGCGGCAATGCGCTCAAGACGACAGCCTCGGCGAAGCTCGTCCAGCATGGCGCTCACCATGGGACGCCAATCGACCGTCCACTTGGTGTCTGGACTATCACTGGGCACCAGATCCATTGGATATCCTTCGACCGTGACTCCACCAGCCTCCACTGCTTGCTCCGCAGCAAACTGAACGCCCATGGCCGTCTGCCCTTCGAAGGACGCCTGATGACATAAGCCTGTGAGCGATGCCACGGCGTCGAACAGCCGCCCCATGCTTGTGGTCCAAGGCGACGCGACGCCAGATCTGAGTACGCTCGCCAACTGCGCACGCTGATTGTCTGTCACTTTCCAAGAAGAAAGAGAAAGCGTCAGCATCTCTTCTCCCATGAGTTCCCACAGGACAGCAGCGGCGGATCGGCGCGGCTCCTTCATGGCCGCTTCTCCGCCCAACAACCGAAAGGGTTTGAGGGAGGCAAACCGAGTGAACTGCCGGTAACTTGCGATGAAGAATTCTCCGCCCCACACCTGGCTGTCTCCTCCATAGCCAGCTCCATCCCAGGCGACACCAAGAACCTCGCCGTCGAGCTTGTGTTCCGCCATGCAAGAGGCCACGTGAGCATGGTGGTGCTGTACAGGGATTAACGGCGCAGACAGAGCTTCGCTCAAGGTTCGCGCAAAGGCCGTCGAGCAATAGTCAGGATGGAGATCGCAGGCAATGGCGTGCGGTTTCACATCGAGCAGCCGCTGGAGATCCTCGACCGCCTGCCGGAAAGCCCTGTACGCTTCCAGGGTAGAAAGATCCCCGAGATGTTGGCTGAGCACGACACGATGGCCTGTCAGGAGCGCAACCGTGTTCTTGAGATGTCCACCCAGGGCGAGAATCGGGCCTTGCCCCTTTCCATCTGACGAGTCGTCGGTCCACCGGATCGTCTGCGGCACATAGCCCCGCGCTCGGCGAAGGATCATCTGGTCCGCCTTTCGCTTATGCGTCTCGACCCTTTCCTTGTTCTCCGGTGTATATCCAACCACCAATACCACTGAATCATCGACCGGCCTCGCGATCGGTCGGTCATGTACGAGCAGCGCGTCGGCAATCCCTTTCAGTCGAACCAGCGCCTCTCGCTCGTCCGTCACAATCGGTTCTTCGGATCGGTTGCCGCTCGTGGCAACCATAGGACGCCCAAGCGATGCCATCAAGAGATGATGGAGCGGCGTTGCCGGCAACATCACACCCAGATAAGGATTGCTCGGCGCCACGGCATCGGCGAGGACTGCATCTCGCCGCTTGCGGGCTAAGACGATCGGTGCTTGCGGCGAGCAGAGGAGCGCTTCCTCGTCTGACGACAACAGGCAATAGTCTCTGATCGCATCAATGGACGGGAACAGCACGGCGAAGGGCTTCTCCAGCCTTCGTTTCCGACCCCGTAAGCGCCGGACAGCCTCCTCTGATTTCGCATCGACCCAGAGTTGAAATCCACCCAGCCCTTTCACCGCGACGACAAGTCCTTGTTCGAGCAGAGTCGCTGCCTGTTGCAAGGCTCCTTCATCATTCGCGGTTTCGTGGCCCAGCTCATCCCACAAACATAGGCTTGGACCACAGATCGGACAGGCAATTGGTTCCGCATGAAAGCGCCTGTCTGATTCGGTGGAATACTCGGTGTGACAGGCAGAGCAGAGTTCGAACCCCGCCATGGTCGTATTGGACCGTTCGTACGGGATCGCTGCGAGTAAGCTATAGCGTGGACCGCATTGTGTGCAGGTGAGGAATGGATACCGGAAGTGACGGTCGTGTGGGTCGGCGAGCTCACGCTGACAGTCGGCGCAAGTCGCGAGATCCGGAGGAATGCCGAGGACTCGTTGGCCGGATTCCGCGCTCTGGTTAATCGAAAAGCTGGCGTCGTCGAGTACTGGAACGACCGTCGTGCTCATTGTCTCGACGGAAGCCGAGGACGGGGCGTCGGTGCGCAACCGCTGGAGAAATTCTTCGACGACCGGTAAGTTCCCTTCTACTTCGATCAGCACATCGTTTCTTGTGTTCTGCACCCACCCGGTCAGCCTCAACTCACGTGCCAGCCGATAGACGAACGGGCGGAAACCCACACCTTGCACCGTTCCCTCCACCTCGACCCGCACGCGCTGTGCAAGAGCGTCACTCATTCCTGGACTACCAATTCGTGGAGCACGACTTCCGGTTCTGTTGGTCTCGCGATCACCGCATCTCCGCAAACCGGACAGACATGCTCTGATTCCGTAACCATTGTGCTTCGAGTACAGCGGGGACACCAAGCCTCTCCTGGGACAGGGATGATTTCCAATGCCGCACCTTCGGCCTTCGTGCCACGAGCAGCCAGCTCAAACGCCATCTGCAATGCGGAATGATCATGAGTCAGCAAGTGAGACAGTGCGCTGACTTTGAGCCGCACTGCGGATAGTCTGGCGGATCCAGTTCCGTTCAGCTTCTCTCCCACAGCCTTCACGACTTGTGTCATCAGATGAAACTCATGCATGACAGGCTTCACATTCCTGGATGATCTGTTTCACGACTTGATCCAATGCCTCGCCCATAGGGGGCGACAACGGTCGGCCGATTTCCGTATTCCCTACCTCAACTCCGTACACGATGACGGTAGTTGGAAGGACGTCCATTGCTCGGGCCAGCTCGATCGCCTCCGAGACCCCGATGGCATGGCTGGAGTGAGAAAAGACCTGTCCACCGATCGGGCTCACCGAAGCATCGAGTCGATGGACGCTGCCAGGAGCCTTCCCACTGCGCACAGCATCGATCAGGATCACGACGGACGCACCTTTCATCAGGTCGATAAGGTCAACGCCCGCCATCTCCGCTTCGATCACCTCGGCACGGTCACCGACTTCTTGTCGGATCCGGCGGGCTGCCAGGAGACCGACCGCGTCGTCTCCTCGCATGCCGTTACCAAGACCGATGATCCGAATGGTAGATGAATGAGGACTGTCTTTCTTCATGCAGCCCCTTCCCGTGTGATCTCCAGATTCAGAAAATGCGTCGCGCAGGAAATGCAGGGATCGTAGCAACGGATGACCCGTTCACAGGCCAGCGCCACCTCCTGATCGGGAAGATGCAACAGGCGTGGCATGAACAGACGCAGGTCCTGTTCGATACGAGATTGGTTCTGCGAGGTCGGAGGAACTATCTTGGCTTCACGGATCACACCGTCGCCGTCCACCTGGTATCGATGGTAGAGAATTCCCCGTGGCGCTTCCGTACAAGCCATCCCGATACCCGGCTGCACCGAAATCGGTGCTGCCGGTAGGGGCGGAGGTTCATACCGTTCAATGAGCCGCAACGACTCTTCCAGTGCATAGAGGATTTCGACCGAACGCGCGATGATCCCATGGAACGGATTCCGCAAGGGCAACGCAATCGTACAGTTGGTTAAGACCTGCTTGGCCAACGGCGTCACATGCTCCTGATTCAGATTCAGACGAGCCAGTGGGCCGACCAGATAGGGCGAGCCTTGTAGGGCACAGTGGAGCGCGGTGGAATAGGCGACCTGGTGTTCGGTGAAATGTTGTTCGAACTCGTTTGCCGAAATTTGCAGCCCACTGGATACAGCAACCTGACCTTCATTGAAGGGATACTCATCAGGGTGACGAAGCGCGACATATGTGTAGTCAAGCATAAAATCGGGATAGTCGAAATCTGCGACCCAGCGCACGGTCTCGATCGCTGCATCGCGCGCCCACAGAAGTTCATCTTTCAATTCCTCCAGCTCGCTGCGCCGGGGCACCCGCGAGAAACCACCCACCTTCACGGAGACCGGATGCACGGAACGGCCGCCCAACAACGTCATGATGGCATTGCCGGCCTTCTTGAGCCGCAAGCCTCGGGTCACCACAGCCGGATGATCCTTCGCCATCGCAATGCCGCTGTCATACCCGAGAAAATCCGGCGCCTGGAGCATGTACACATGCAGCGCATGGCTTTCGATCCACTCGCCGCAATAGATGAGCCGCCGCAGGTCTCGCAACGCCCCTTCGACACGCAGGCCAAAAATCTGCTCGATCGCATGGACTGCGCTCATCTGATACGCCACGGGGCAGATGCCGCAGATCCGCGCGACGATGTCCGGCACTTCGCTGCAATGCCGTCCCTGCAAGAAAGCTTCGAAAAACCTGGGTGGCTCGAAGATCTTGAGTTGAACGTCCTGAACGGTTTCACCCTTCACGGTGACACGGAGCGCGCCTTCACCCTCCACGCGTGCCACCAGGTCGACGGCAATAGTTCTCGTGTTCCTCGCCTCTTCTTTGCCCGTCACCCTCTACTCCTCACCTATTACCCCTTGTTCTCCCAAACCGTGCTTTCATTCCGAAAGGGGTCCACAGCGCCGTTGATACCACGAAATCGCCGCAGGACCTCGACCGGAATCAGTTGCAGTCCCTCATGGAAGTGCCTCGCGAGGGAGGCCGTGTTGGGTGGAAGACCTGGCCCTTTCCTTGCGCCTTCGCTTGGTCCAAAACAGCCGTAACAGTCCCGCCCCATAGCCGGACAGATCGCCCCGCAACCGGTCCTGGTCACCGGCCCAAGACAAGGCATCCCCTTCGCAACCACCACGCACACATTTCCTCGCCGCTTGCACTCCAGACAGACACTGTCAGCCGGCAGGTGAAGCTGGACTCCAGCCACCAAGTCCGTGATGACGCGCAGGAGTTGGCCCTTCTCGATCGGACAGCCCCACAATTCGAAGTCCACATGGACATGTTCCGAGATGGGAGTGGAGGTGCTGAGACTCTGGATATAGTCCGGCCTGGGATAGACAGCCTGTTTAAACGCCTCGATATCGCCCCAGTTGCGCAACGCCTGAATGCCGCCGGCTGTCGCGCAAGCCCCGATCGTGATCAGCACCTTCGCCTGTTGTCGAACGCTCAGAATGCGATGAGCATCCTCTGCCGTGGTGATCGATCCCTCCACCAATACAATATCGTACGGGCCCGCATTCATCGCGCTGGAGGCTTCTGGAAAATAGGCGATATCCAACGCCTGGCCCAATGCCAGCAGGTCGTCCTCAAGATTCAAAATGCTGAGCTGGCACCCGTCGCAGGAAGCGAACTTGATCACCGCCAGCCTTGGCCGCTGCCTCAATTCAGGATTGGACATGGCTTCGCCTCACACGCCTGTCTGTCCTAACCACTGCGCCACTCGGTCGTACCGCATGACCGGGCCGTCTTTGCACAGAAAGTACGGACCCATCTGACAATGGCCACAGAGGCCGATGCCACACTCCATGTGCCGCTCTAACGATACGTAGATGGCAGTCGCCGGAATGCCGCGTCTCATTAGGATTGGCACACCTAAACGCATCATGATCTCTGGTCCGCACATCAGCGCGATGCTCTTCATGGAATCGATCGCCACTTCCTCAAACAGCTCCGTCACCACACCGATGTGATAACTCCAGGTCTTGTCCGGCTGATCGCTGGCCAGCAGGACTTCCGTATCGGGAGCGCGCCGCCATTGGTCGAACCGCTCACGATAAAGCAGGTCATGTGGGGTCTTGACGCCGTGAAGGATCTTAATAGAGCCATACTGCTCGCGCCGCTTGAAAATATATTCGATGGCTCCCACCAGCGGGGCACACCCCAGGCCGCCGGTCACGATCACCACGTTCCGCCCACACGCCTCTTCCAGCGGCCACCCCTGTCCGAAGGGGCCTCTGATGCCCAATACATCGCCGGGCTGCAGATCGGCAATTGCCTTGGTGACTCGCCCCACGGTACGGATCGTATGGTCCAGAAACTCCGGTTCATCCGGGTCCGACACGATGGAAATCGCCACTTCGCCGACGCCGAACACATAGACCATATTGAACTGGCCGGCTGCGAATCGAAAGCACTGCCGCGCCTGCTCGTCCACGAGCTGCAAGCGATAGGTATTGATGTCTTCGGCTTCCCGGATCTTTTCCACAATGGTGGCCGGATGGATGACGTAGGGATTGGCCATTTGTTTCCTGCAATGCTATCCGCCGGCCGCCTCTGGCCGACGGCTGGTGGTTGACTGCTGTTCGCTTGGTGTCAGCAACGCCGGCAACTCCTCGGTCAAATCGATCCCGACCGGACACCAGGTGATGCATCGGCCACAGCCGACGCAACCGGACGCGCCGAATTGATCGATCCAGGATGCGAGCTTATGCGTCAGCCACATGCGGTACCGATCTTTGATCGTCGGGCGCATGTTCTTCCCGTGGATATAGCCATGTTCTTGAGTGAAACAGGAATCCCACAATCTGGCATGTGTAGTGTGCTGGTACGAGAGGTCCGGTGTCTCCTCGACCGTATGGCAAAAGCAAGTTGGGCACACCATCGTGCAATTGGTGCAGGCAAGGCATCGCCCTGCCACCTCGTCCCATCGAGGATGTTCGTGAGCATCATAGAGAGCCTGCGGCAAGCGTGAGTGATCCAACCGTCTGACTTGGCTCTGGGCGCAGGCGTCGACACGCGTCGCTGCCTCAGCACTCAGTTGTTCTGAACCCCTAGACAAGCAGAGGTTGGAGAGAAGATCGCGTCCTGCCTCACTACCCGCTTCGATCAAGAGCTGGTCATCTAGCTCCGTCAAAGCGAGATCGAAACCATGCTTGGCACGTGGGCCGGTCTCCATGGATGCGCAAAAACAGGTGTTCAGCGCTCTGGTGCAATTCACAGCGACTAGGAACAGTCCTTCACGGCGTGCTGCGTAGTAGGGATCTCGGTAGGCGCCGTTCAGAAAAATCTGGTCTTGCGTAGCAAGCCCGGCCAGATCGCACGCACGAGCGCCGATGATCGCCACCTTCTCCGATTGAGGAAGCGTCGGGTGTGTGGCGAATCCGTCCTTGCTCCGCTCGATCTGCAAGAGCGGCTCGCGCGGTGCAAAGACGAACGGCTTCAGGGATTGTGGTCCGTGGACGACACCAAAGATTTCCGGTGAGCCGGTCTGTTCCAGCCGGTAGCGTCCCGGTTCCTGTTGATCACGCCAACCGATCGGCAGTTCGAACACCGAGCTGATCGTCTCCCAGACAACGGATCCTTCTCGCACCGTGGGCCCGACAATGCGATATCCCTTTGCATTGAGGGCATCGAGCAATCGTTGGAAGTCGCCTCTTGGCAGGACGCCTATTTCGCCGGCCATCGCCATGGTGCAAACCCCAGCTATTCTCCGACAGACAAGATAATCGTTTCCGCTACCATCGTAAGGACTCTCCTCTTCTCGTGCAAGGCAGAAGAAGCAGATCTGCCTGACAGCCCCCGCTTACGTCTATTGAGCCGGTGCAGCAGGAGATGCACCACGACCATTCTATATCGATCATTGCGACTTCTCCATCCAGGTTCGTCATGGTTCCACATGCCCGGCACGTTACCTGAATGGTTCGTGCGAGGAACTTCCACTTCCGTTCGTTTGCCGACCGAACCCCAAGATCCTCAACGCAAGTCGGATTGAGTCGAATGCACCCGATGCGGTCTTCCTCCGTTTCCGACACGAACAGGAACGAGAGATTAAGCCAAGAAAAGATTCCCGGAACATGTCTTATCTCGCAGGCTAGATCAGCACCGTTCATGTGTGTTACGCCTTTTAACGCGATTCACCTGCAGGAACATTTGTTGATCGTTCCTCAATAAGTCTGGCGGCGCGTCGCAGTTGCCACGCGAGACTGGTACGGTTGATGGCCCAGGAAGGCGAGATCGGCAATCCGGCTTCGCGCAAAGCATGAGCCGCATACTGGTGGCAGGCGTGGAACAGGTGGTAGGAACGTACTGCTGGATAGAAGATGGACTGGCCGACCGAGGTAACAGGTGCATCACCCGAGATGGTCCCACGCAGGTATCGACGCAATCGCCGGTGGCCCTCTTCGCTTAGGCGAAAGACAAGAAGCTCGGAAGGCGGCTGGGGCGTACGCTCCGCCCATACTCGATCATAGTACCCAACTTCCACGACGCCTTCAGTCGGCCAGAAAAGAGCCAGCACGATCCCGATCAAGCCGGTCTTCCCATCCAGATACCAGGCGCGCTCGGCGTACCCCCACTCTTCATATAAGGGCTGAGAACCGAGTGCTGAGGACTGATGCGCCGAATCAGAAGAGTTTCTCTCAGCCGTCAGTTCAGAGTCCTCCGTTCCATCTTCTCGCGGAAACGTGATCATCGCATGCCATGTATCGAGCGACACAAAAATGGTCCGAGCGGGGGAGTCCGGAGACGGGGGCCACAAGCCTTCGACAGGCGAGACACAGGCCGGAAGCAGCGCGAGTAAGATTGCCGCTCCACTTGAAAAGATCGTCCACGTTGTATCACTCATCTCCGGTCCAGAAGAGGAGACAGACCTTGCCGATTTACGCCAATATTCCGCACCGAAGGAGTTGAACGAGGACGGCGAGATTCATGACGTCATCGGATCACATCTCCACTCCTTTACGCACACACGTGGCTCCAGCCTATCCACCTTCCGCAACTAACTCAATGTCGTCGAATGAAATCCTAGAACGGCAGCACTTTTTTCACGTCCTGTTGCAACCTGACCAGGTCATACTTCAACAGGAAATTGATTCTGAAACCCTCTCCCGATACATCGTTCTTGTTGACTCGTTGCCCCCACAGAAATCCTCCGCCGATCGTGATCCCTCCGCTGGGCTATACATGAGGTTGCAATCGAGATACTGCGTTCTCTTGTAGGTATCGGCGGGAGAACTCTCCGTTGTATTGACTTGAAGAAAGCCATAGGTCACGGTTGAGCGCCAGTATTCATTCCAGAAATGTTGAATCGCAGCATAGCCTCCGTAGGCCGGCTGGGCGTTGAGGAGTCCAGACGAGTCATATCCTGCATCGAGATTGAGATTCTTAGGATCGATAAAGTACCGAGAGATCGCCTCACCGTAGACCGCCTGAAATACGATATTGTCTCTCCCCCATAATCTCATCAAGCCCGATGCCATCACGCCATATCCGAACACATGGTCCGACTGTCCAGAACTCCTGACACCACCGACCGAACGAAACAGTCCCGCCGTGTTGAAGTGGTAATCATCGGTCTCATACCGATACCGCACCACAAAATCAGGAAGAGGGCTGGTCGAAGAAACGGTCTGGGCCGTTATGGGATTCATCGATGGAATGCCTGACGAAGGTTGCTCGGCAGACACAGATACGGTATGCCCTGTAGCCAGGCGGTGCGTATATCGCACCTGCGGATTGAATTGGAAGATCCAAGAGTTGGGACCGTTGAAGTCTACGGTTTCAGGGATCACATCGGAATCATGGAATGTCGTCCACGCTTGTCCGACTAGAATGTTTCTTAACTGCGCGTAGAAGTGGCGCAGACGAAGCTCGGTAGTATTTCCTGGGCCGACAAAGTCAATCTCAATATAGGTGCGCAAGACATCCCATTTGGTATCCGTCCGTGATTCCAGGCTGAGGCGAGAGGCTCTTGCGGCCATATTGTAATTTGATACGTCTAGGTTCGGAGTGGGTATCGACTCGGGCCGAAACTGGTTAATATTACCGAGTTGACTAAAATCGTAAATCGCATCAGTCCTGATGTAGCCTCCTATCCGCATCATGGTGTGAGAACCAGGAACGCGGAAGAATCCGCGAAGGGCTGGATCAAATGGAGCATTGTCCAGTCGAGGGTCCGCATCAGCATCTTCAGTTACCAGGTGCCGTTCCCGATTGATGGCAGGAACGACCGTGTTGGTTCCCGATGAGAGCGGCTCAGCAGGCGACGGCTCTTTCCTCTTGATGCCCTCGACTGATTGCTCCAGTTCTTTGACCTTGGCTTTCAACGCCTCCAACTCCGACTGTTGAGTTGATGGTTCCGGACCTTGAACCTCAGCGCCAGGCACCTGCCCCAATGCCGAAGCCAACACACACGTCGTGGTTATGACGATGATCATCGTCTGTACGATCATCAATTTCCATTGAGAGAGGCTCTCCACTCTGGCACAGTAGCCCTGCTTCATGACCACTTCTTGCCTCTCCCTGCTCATTGGACTCCTCTTACGAACAGAAAAGGTCTCGCCCATCTCGAAGGCGCCGGTCACGCGTCACAGCCCCATATCCACCCGACACTCTCTTCATAAGCGGCAGGTGGAATGCCGATGGTGCTTTACTCCCTCCACTCTCGCATGACTGAATCGCATCCCGGTTGTCTTCGTCAGCGGTGGAGATCGAACGGCACCTGTTCGCGCAATATGTAATAACAGGCGCGCGCGAGTTGATGCGCCACGGCGTTCAGCACCACCAAGGGATGCGTTCGTGCCTGTTTGCGCTAACCCGCATTATTCATGAACGCTTCTGCTGTAATCGCGGATTCGCTGCGGCGGCGAGCATGGTAGGAAGGATAGCGCCCCACGGAGCTTCGGGACGCACGGAACAATTCTGAATAACATACTGATTCACCAACCGTCCGAGCATCACATCGCCTGTTAGTGCAATCTTCATCGTCCAACATCGCTTCTCACCAACGGAGTCCCTCATCGACATCAAGCCCGGCCCGCTTCAGGCGCGCGCGCAACTGTTCGATCTGATCCAGCAGATCAAGCATCACTGCGGCCGCATCGAGACTGGCGTCGAAATCCCTTTGTAGGCGGGCCACTCGGCGAGCACAGCTGACATCTGCTGCACGGAATCGCCAGCGCGTGGTCTCCGTACCTTGAGGCTCCAGCAGCCCCACAGTCACCAATTCGATGACCCACTGCACCTCCGCGCCACAGGCTCTCGCCAACTCCTCAATCGACAGCACCGCCTCATCGCCGATCACGCTGCCTGTTAGAATGTCCTGTTCCATAGAACACCTCCTCATACCCCGAGGGCCTGGCGGGGATTGAAAGCCAGGTCTCTGGCCATCGCATGATACAGCTCCTTCGCCCGCTCCGTGTCCGCCGGCGGCAGCATCACGTTCAGGACGAGATAGAGATCACCCGCCGGTTCGCCGGGAATGCCCCGCCCTTTCAGCCGGA